>MDTG01313268.1_pt1 | contig 18924 bp, 19 predicted proteins | sample 811421 | NCBI WGS metagenome assembly MDTG01 (sample SAMN05326645, study PRJNA326480) | marine metagenome | isolation source: seawater | place: Pacific Ocean: South East | collected 2011
GATAGGCTGGGTGTGGAAGTGCGGTAACGCATGTAGCTGACCAGTACTAATAGCTCAATTGGCTTGATTTATGCACTGAAAAAAATTTCTTACAATATATATATTGATAACAATCATGTCTTTTAGAGAAAAAGCAAACTTTGCATATATAAGAAATATTTTTTTTATATATTCTAGAATTATTTTAAGATTCTTTAATCAAATTATATTTTTTATCTTTGTTAATAAAAAAAAAATATCTTTAAAGCCAAAATTTACTCCAAATAAAAATAAACTAAGTAATAAAGATGTAGAAAATATATTCCTCTTTTATGAAAGAATTATTTCTGCAGAAAAAAAACTAGGTTTATGGGGTGATATTATTAATGACAATTTTAAGTTATTTCATAAATATTTAAATGAAAAAAATCATGATGCATTCAGGGAACTATTTACAAATCTTGGAGGTGCGAAATTTACAATAGGATTAGGTTTAATAGGTTCAATTCCCTCTTCCTTTATAAGAAAAATTTATACTAATAATTTTGTTTTTAAAAATATTTCAATTTTAAATGAAAAGAATTTTAATCTAGAACAATTGGATATGGATGTAGACTTTGGGAACTTAATGTATTTTGATTATAATAATACAAAAATAAATTCAACAAGCTTATCGCACCTTTATTATGCCTCAGAAATATTAGATTTAGATCAAAACCAAAAAAATATAGTTGAGATTGGTGGTGGATACGGAGGTTTGTGCCATATGCTTTATAAAAAACTTAATTTCAGAGGATCATATTCAATTATAGATTTAAATGAAATACTTATAATTGCTTTTGTTTATTTAAAACAAGCTTTACCTCAAACAAATATTATTTTGGTGGATGATGTAAATCAATTAAATTTGCAAAAAGATACAATTTATTTAATACCAGAAAGTCTTAAAAATCATTTGCCAAAAAACTATTTTGATACATGTTTTAATTCAAGATCATTGACTGAATTTGATAATTCAGTTTTTAATGATTATCTTAAAGTTATAAACAACATTACAAAAAAATACTTTATCGAATTCAATCATGAATGGGAATATCTTTATTATGATAATTTGACTAAAAAATATAAAAGACACAATTCATTTAAAAATATTAATGAGTTTTATGATTTTAAATTAATCGAATCTGAATATGATCAAACTTTTGTTGAAAAATCATATATCAAAAAAATTTATAAAAAAATATCTGAACTATAATTTAAACTGATCTCCACTTACAAGCGGGCCTTTGTACTTATTATTTTTAATTTGTTTTCCTATCTCTATAGATTGCAATATACAATCATCTATATCTACTTCATATCTGTAAGTTCCAGCTCTTCCAATAGAATAAGTCCAATTTGGAAATAATTTAAAATACTTCTGTGCTACTTTTTGTTCTTTTTTAAATGGAACTGGATAAAATCTTCCATTATTAGAAGGAATTTCCATACCTATTAAAGTATTTTCTGACTTATGCTGTGTAAATTTTTTATATTCAACAAGTCTTGTAAATTTTTCGGTATTTGGAAAATATATAAAAAAAACATCTTTTGGAAAAGCAAATTTACCTGGAAGAACAAATGTATGAAGGTCTCTTCCAATAAATTTTAATTTTCCATATTTATATTTAAATAAAGTGTCTGGAGCTATAGTATTTATCAAAATATCAAATTTAATTTTTTTGCCATTAACATTTGCTATTTTTTTTTTAAAATTTATAGATTTTAAAGCTGAATTAAATTTAACTTTTACATTTTTAATTTTAAGTATTCTATCAAAATAAGAATTGTAACCATCCTTTTCTGTCGGATACATTGATATCCTATCATCATAAGCAGCTTCTTTACCTTTTTTTATAGTATATCCTTTGGGAGACCATTTAAAGCTATCAATTTTTTTACAAGATGATACTTGCCACATTTTTTTATTATATTCATTTATTGTTTTGTTGAATAAAGTTTTTCCAACCGATCTTAACCAAAAATCTTCAAGGTTTTTTGATTTTTCCACATTTTTTGCTGCTTTAATTTCAGCTTTAATTTTTTTTTTATCAGGCATTTTTTCTATATCTTTTACATTTAGGGGATAATTATAAAAATTATCATCCTGACGAATATAGCTAATAAATTTATGATAATTTACATTCCTTAATTTTAAAAATTTTTTTAGATAATTGTAAGCTTCCACTTTAGTTGTCAAAAAATGTCTTGGTCCAAAAGTAAATGGGTGGCCTCCATTAAAATGAGTTCTTACACCTGCACCAAGTTTAGTACCTTTTTCAATAATAGTTATTTTGGTCTTCGGAATTTTAGAGATAATTTCAGCAGAGGAACAACCAGAAAAACCACCTCCAATAATTAATACTTTTTTCATTTAATTACATTTATAAATTTTTTTTAAATGACTTGAATTTTCTTTAAGATATTTTGCAGTAGTACTCCATTTATATGGCAATTTATACAATAATCTTTCAGATAGTTTTCTAGAAAAATAATATTTTTTTTGGTTTTTAAGCTTAATTAATTTACTTTTTTTATAACTCAAAATTATTTTAAAGTTTTTAAAAAAATAAGTTTCTAGCGATTTTCTGCATTTATAATGTATCTTTTGAAGATTATCAGTATTTTTAAAGATAATTTTTTTTCTAATAAATATTGGGCCATCATCAATATTGTTGTTTGAAATTAAATGAATTGAGAAACCCACAGGTTTTAAAAATACAATTGACCAAAGTAGAGGATATATGCCCCTAGCAAATGGCAAATATCCAATATGTAGATTAATTATATTAGAACCAAGTTTTTTAATTTGTTTTTTCTTTAATATTTTTCCGTATCCATAAGATATTACTAAATCATATTTTTTAAAATTAATTTTTTCAAATTCATTAAAAAAAGTAATTTTGTGTGATTTCCTTAAAAAATCATATATAGAAATTTTACTAGTTTTTTCTTTTATATATTTTCCGAGTAGAAGAATATTTAATTTCTGCATAAAATTTTTCTATTTTTAAAATTGCATTTACTATGTCTTTTGCTTCTTTCAATTTATAATTTTCATTTAAATATAAGTGAAAACAATCGTCACGAGTTTTGATTGCATTTAAGGATTTAAATTTACTCTTTAAATATTTATTTGCCCAATTCCAGTTAGAAACCAAGCATCCATAATTCGATCCTAAAGGAATGCCTTCTGCTAATAAACAATCAGTAAATATTTTCTTAGTTATTCTAAAAAATTTTTTATCATAAAAAATTGGAAGAAAAAAAGGAGCATATCCTTTATGAAAATTTAATATTTTACATGATTTAATTTTTTTTTTATAAAACATATTTATTAATATTTTTACAAATTTAATTCTTTTATTATTTGTTTCTTTCAAACGTCTTAAGCTTGCCAGGCCCATAGCACATGAAAACTCATCAGTATTCCAATTTAATGCAGGAAATAGAGAATATTTTGGATCTCTGAGATCAAGATCTTCTCTCCATAATATTTTACCTCTATCTGCATAGGCTAAAACTTTTTTATATATGTTATAATTTTTTGTAAAAATAACACCACTTGATGAATTTGCTGCTAAATTTTTTCTATACATTGTTGAAAAAGCTGCAATATCTCCAAATGATCCAACGAACTTATTATTTATTTTACCACCTATACACTGGCTACAATCTTCAAGTAAAAAAATATTATTTTTTTTTGCAAAATGTGCAATCTCCCCAACATCTTTTACAGGTTGACCTCCTACATGAGTTAGTTGTATTAACTTGGTTTTGTTTGTTATTCTTTCTTTAATTTTTTTAAGACTTGTATTGTAACTTCCTATTTCAGAATCTACTAATATTGGATTTAAGCCTTGCTCTGTTATACATGAAAAATTTCCAGAACAAGTTACAGGTGAAATAATAACATCTGAATTTTTAGGAATTTCCAATGCTTTCATAGCAACATAAATGGCACCTGTTCCTGTTGCAACTGCATCAGAATATCCGCCTCCTAAAAATTTAGAAAATTCAGAACAAAATTTTTTTTCCCAGAGGCCTGAATACTTTGGATCTTCACCTTTTTTTTTATAGTATGATATCATTTTCTTTACCTCTAAATTTTCTTTAATTCCAAAAGAAAATCTCGAAGGCATTTTTTTAGATCTTATTTTTTTACCGCCGTGGATAGCTAATTTAATCATTTACTATTTATTTTTTCTTTAAAATATTTTTTTATTATAAATTTGGTATTTGGGTTACTTTTATAATATTTATTTAACTTAGTCACATCAATTGTAAACATATCCTTTTTCGAAACTTTGATATTTTTTTTGTTAATTTTTCCTTTTAAAATTTGTATAATTTTATTAATCTTGATTGGTTTATTGGTACCAGTATTAATTATATCAAAATTTTTTTTAATTTTTTTTTTAATTAATATTTTTATTAATTTTACAAGTGTATCAATATGATAAATATTATTAAAAAGATTATCACCACCGTAATAAATCATTTGTTTTTTTAAAATAATATTTTTTGTTAAATTAGATATGAAGTTATCATGATTTTTTTTACCTACAATGCCAGGAAGTCTAAGAACTAATTTTTTGAAAGGGTATTTTTTTTTATTAAGATTTTTTAAAAAATTCTCACAATTATATTTTGATTTAGCATAGCCGCTAATCTCTTTATGATTAATTTTTAAATGTTCTTTGACTAAAAAATTTAGATTTTGGTTTTTGTAAATATCAGTTGTTGAAAAAAATATTAATTTATTTTTTATTTTAATTTTTTTTATAATACTTTTTAAACTTAAAAAGTTAACATTATTAAATTCTTTCCAGGAATAACTTTTTTGAGGTGTAATTGCTGCCGCATGTATTAATATATCACAATTTAAATTTGGAATTTTCCTTTTCTTTAAATCAAATTTTAAAACTTCAAATTTATTTAAAAAAGACGATTTAATTTTTTTATGGCTTAAAAGTGTTATTTTTTTTTTAACACCAAGGCTCATAATTATATTTTTAGCTATATAACCATTAGGTCCAGTTATAATTATTTTCATTAAATAAATTTATTTAATTTTTTATAAGTATTATATTTTTTTTTTATGTTTTTGAGTTCTTTTAAATTTTCACAATAGATATTTTCAAAAATAAAAAAAAACTTTTTTTTATTTTTTTTTATACAATTACACAATTTATTAAATTCTTTAAGATTATTTGGTAACATATAAATACTAGCCATAACTATTATTTGTATATTCTTATTTTTAATAATCGAAAAAAGCTCCATCCAACAATTTTTTATGTTTTGTTCATTTACTGAAAGATTAAAAATAAAACCTTTTTGGTCGCACAAATTTTTTATTAATAAATTTTGTACATATGTTGGTAAATAAATTCCATTAAAATTTTTTAAAAAAACATATCCCTGTGCATTTTTTTTATTAGAATTCATCAGGTATTTCAAATTCAAGAGCAAATTTTGTTACAGGATTTAATTTAAATGGAACATAAAAATATCCTAATCTTTTTCCAATTTGAGTTTTTTCAGCATAAGTAGAAAAAAAACTTTTAAATCTTGCGTTCATAGAAATTCTTGTTTCTTTTGTTACATTTTTAACATTTCCATGTAATAAGTTGGGAGAAAATATTAAAAATTGACCTTTTTTTATATCCAAAAATTTTTTCATCTTTTGATTTTTTGCATAGATAGCCGACATGCCTTGGTATTTATAACGTTTTATATTATTTAAAGTTTCTTTGCTAAACTTTTTATTAAAAATATACATCGATTTTGTTTTATAAACATTCATGAATGGTACCCAAAGAACAATTTGAAATTTACTTTCACCACTAAGACTATCAGCATGCATTTCCAATTTTGACGTATTATCTTTTGGCAATTGTATTGAAAAATTAATATTATTTTGCATAGCAAGTTCGTTACCAACGATATTTTCTATAGTTTTTGAAGCCAATGAGAAATAAGCTTGTCTAAACCAGTTTTTTGAATTTAATTCTTTATATATTTTTAGTCTTAATTTATTTAATTCTGAAATATCTAAATATTTATGTAGATTATTAAATAAATTATTTTTTTTTATTTTTTTTTTTATTTTTAAATTTTTTCTAATAATAAAAAATACTTCTCTTTCTATTTTAGAAAAATTTTTAATATTTTCTATTTTTGAGATTATATATCCCTGTTTTATAAAATTTTTAGAAGATTTATTTTTTTTTATCATTCTTTTTTTTGATTTTATTTATAAAAAATATTTTTTTTAATGAATTTAAATCAGAACTATTTTTAATTTCAATTTCTTCTAGAGCACAAAATAATCTAATATTATTACTTTTTAACTTAATTAAAATATTATCTAACATAGAGAAATCCTTCAGCATGAATAAACTATACATTATTATTCCTTTATATTTTTTAGTTTTTTTTTTCTATTAAAGAATTAAAAATTAAAAATGAATTTTTCATTTTATATTCTGTGGAGCTTAATATTAAATTCATACCAAATCTTTTAGCATAATCTCTGATAACAAGATTTTGAACTTTCTGAGGAATAATATTATTATCAATTTCTCTTGACGAAATGTAACCCATATACCAGTTTTTATTTGATTTTTGGCTCATCGTAATTCATACCCATAATAGATGCTTGTCGCATATTTATTGATGTAAAATATTCACCGTATTTTTTTAAGTCATAGGGTGAAAATAATGACTTAAACCTACAATTAAAACTCCACCTACTTGTTTTTTCTTTATTTATTACATTTCCATGTAGTAAATTTTGTGAAAAAATTAAACCTTGCCCAAATCTTATGTTTAACCATTTAAGTTTTTTTTGTGCATGAGAATGAATTTTTTCAGCAGTACTAAATTTTCTAAGATTTTTAAAATAATATTTATTTTGTTTTGGCGAAAGTATAAACATAGATTTTGTTTTTTTAACTGAAACTAAAGGAATCCAGAGAACCACCTCAAATGGAGAATTGCCTGACCAAACATCTGTATGAATTGGGAGTATAGAAGAATTATCATTTGGAAGCTGAATACTTAAATTTATTTTTTTTTGGATTGCAAGTTCATTCCCACAAAATAAGTCAACATATTCGCGTCCCATTTTATAATATTCTTTAAGAAAATTTTTATCTTTATTAATTTTATTATAAATTTTTAGTCTAAAGGTATTAAGATAGTTGTTTTTAATGTAATTTTGAGAATAATTTAAAAATTGATAGCTATTTAATTTTTTTTTAAGCAGTTTAGAAGATTCATAAACTATTTTTGTTTTTAACTTTTTTAAAATTTTTTTTTCTTTGATGTCAAAAATATAATATCCTTGTTTACCAAATTTATTTATAGCTTTTTTTTCTTTAGTAGATAAAATTTCCATTTTATTCAAAATATATAAATTCAAAATCTCCTGAATATTTAAATTTTTTAAAAAGCCAAATCCATTCTTTTTTACTGAAAAATGCATTTGCTGTTAATGCCCAGCACTGCAAATTAAACAATTCTTTAGTATTTTTATAGCTTTCAACTACTACAAATTTTTTTTTTCCAACCCTTTCAATTTCTTTAAGTGACTTTTCTAAATCAAATACTTCCAAATTATGAAGGCAATTAAATGATATGACTAAATCAAAATAATTATTTGTAAAAGGAAATTTTTTTTTAACATCTCCAAATCTTAAGTATTTTCTTATTTCTTTTTTTGAATTTTTTACTCCATATCTAGAAACATCAAATCCAATTACAATAATTTTTGGTAATATTTTTTTAATTTCATAAAGTAAAAAACCTTTTCCACATCCTACATCTAATATTTTGGATTTATTATTTAACTTATATTCTTTAATAATTTTTTTTGCTATTGGTGTTACCAGGCCTTTTACAAATTTATATCCACCATAACCGTATCTTCTTGGCCCATCCCAGTAATCTTTTTCAAATTTTCTAGCTTTATCCATACAATGAATTTTGTTATTTATCATTCTACCAATATAATTTCTTTTAGTTTTTTTATGGAAAGGTGTAAAAATTTTTTTTTCTTTCATTAAAAGGATCCCACAAATTCTTTTGGTCTATCATGTTCTTTAAAACCTTTTATTTTTTTTAGAATAATTTTTTTTTTAAGAATTTTACAAATATTTTGGGCAATTGTTTTTCTAGAAGGATAATAATTTTTTGTAAGAGAAAATCCTGTAGGTGTAGGAGTATTTGGCATACCCAATAAAATAGGTTTTACCTTAAAATAACTTAAATTATTTTCACATATGTTTGCTATTATTTCCTTTCCAGTTGAAAATGATTTGTGGCAAGTATCTACTATCATTAATTTACCTGTTTTTTTTACTGACTTTGTTATTGTTTTCATATCAAGTGGACTTATAGATAATAAATCAATTATTTCAGGCGATATTTTGTTTTCTTTAAAAAAATCTTTTAACCCCACAACCTCATGTCTTGTGTTGGACATAGTCACTATTGTTAAGTCATTTCCTTTCATTATTATTTTACTTTTTCCAATCTTAAGGCTGTATTTTTTTACAGGAACATATTCTGACATATCATAAAGCCACCTATGTTCAAAAAAGATTACTGGATTAGGATCTTTTATACTGGCCATCAATAATCCTTTAGCATTAAATGGACTTGATGGCATAACTACTTTTAAGCCAGGAATTTTTGCGAACATTGATTGATAACTTTGCGCATGGGTTGGTCCTTGACCCCAGCCCCTTCCGATAATAAGCCTTATAGTAACAGAGAGACTTTGCGTTCCCCCAAACATATAGCGCCATTTTGCTAAACTATTAATAATTTGATCCATAGATAAAAATGAGAAATCAACTCTTTGATGGCTTAAAATTACTTTTGACCCTAAATTTGCTAGACCAATTGCAACACCTGTTAAAGCATTCTCAGATGTTGGAATATCAAAGACTCTTTCATTGCCAAATTTTTCTACAAGTCTTTCTGTTGAATAAAAAACTCTTCTTGGATCAGTAACACCCAAACCATAACATACAACATTTTTATCACTTTCCATTGCTTGATAGATTGCTTCATTTATAGCCTGATTAAATTTTAATTTTCTTCTCATGGTTTATTTTTAAAAATATGTAATTTGTAATCATTTGGATTTGGAAATTTTGAATTTTCTGCAAATCTAAAAGCTTTTTTTATTTTTAATTTTACTTGATCATTGATCTTGTTAATTAATGTTTTTTTAATTTTATTTTTTAATAAATATTTATAAATTAAGCTAATTGGATCTCTGCTTTTCCAATATTTTATTTCACTTTGGGGTCTATATTTCAAATGATCATCTTTTAAGTGACCAACGTGCTCATATTTCCTGTATGTAAGAAATTCCAGGAAAATTGGTTTTTTTTTATTTAATACATATTTTTTTGAAAATTCTAAAGTTTTGATAACTTTTTTCCAATTAAATGTATCTACTCTTACAGACTTAATTCCTAAACCAGATACACGTTTAGAAATATTAATTTTGGTTGATTGTCTTTGTTTTAGAGGTGTATAAACTGAATAGAAATTATTTTCACATATAAATATTGTTGGTAGACTCTTTAATATAGCAAAATTTAAAGATTCATAAAAAACACCTGTTTCTAAACCGGCATCTCCAAAAAAAATTAAAGAAATATTTTTTTTTTTATTAATTTTAAAGTTTAAGGCATGGCCAACACCTACTGGTATAGAATTTCCGACAATAGCTGTACTTCCAAGAAAGCCACATTTTTTATCTATCAAATGCATTGACCCCCCTTTTCCTTTTGAGCAGCCTGTTTTTTTTCCATAGATTTCTGCAATCATTTTATTTAAGTTTCCTCCTTTTCCCAAATAATGAGCATGAGCCCTATGAGAACTTACCGCAACATCTTTTTTTTTAAAACATTCTTCTATGCAAGCTGAAACCATTTCTTGTCCTACAGATAAATGTGTGGGGCATCTCATTTTCCATTCTGAGTATTTTTTTGCAATTTCTTCATCTGTAGATCTTATTAATAAAAATTTTTTATAAATATTTAAAATTTTTTTCATGACAAATCTTAAATTAATATTTTAAATTATTTTAAATTAATATTTTGCATTCTTTTAATATTAAAATAATTCTCATTTATTAAAGGGTTTATATATTTATTTTTTTCAAACGCTTCCACTAATTCTTGAATTGCATTTTCAACAGTATATTTCATTTTAAAACCTAACTTACTCTCAATTTTGTCTGAACTTATGTGATAAGATCTATTATCATCAGTTGGTAAAATTTTTAAAGCAACATTTTTATTAATAGTTTTTTTTACTAGTTCTGCAATTTCTATGACTTTTAAATTTTCATATCCAACATTAAAAATTTCATAATTAGTATTTTGATAATCAGAATTTAGAACATATATGTATGAGTTTATCATATCATTGATATTAACATTGGGTCTTAGTTGATCCCCACCAAATACACTCATTTCATTTTTATTAAATGCTAAATTTGTTAAAAGATTTACAACCACATCAAATCTTTGTCTAATTGAATATCCGCAGACGGTCGCCGGTCTTATAATAGTCCATACCATATCAGTTTTTTTATAACGTGACAGTATTTCTTCACATCCAACTTTAAATTTTGAATAGTCTGTTAAAGGTTTTAAAGCATGTTCTTCAGTAACATCTTTTTCTTTGCTTAAACCATAAACGCTCGAAGATGATGCGTAAATAAATTTTTTAATATTTTTTTTTATACATAATTTTACAAATGGTTCAAAAGAATCAAAATTGATTGATTTACCTAAGGATGGGTCTAATTCAAAACTTGGGTCATTAGATATGCATGCAAGGTGTATAACATGATCAACTCCATCAAGAGATTTTTCTAACAATAAAGTGTTTCTTACATCTCCTTTAACAACTTCTAAATTATCATTTTTTTCAAATTCAATATTATAAATAAATAAATCAAATATTTTTACTTTATAACCAGAGTTAAGTAGTTTTTTAGTAAGCATTGAACCTACATATCCTGCGCCACCTACGATAAGAATTTTTTCTTTCATATTTTTAGCATTGTTTCAATTGAATTTAGGAGCAAATCTTTACTCATTTTAAAATTGTTTGCCTCATGTTTTATACTTTCTGCTGAAAAAATAGAACCTAATAATAATGAAATTTCTTCATCAATTTTATTCATTAGACATAAGGAAATAATTGGTATCATAGAGTCTCCAGCTCCCACCTTATCATTTATCTGTTTAGCAAATGCAGGTGCTTTAAATATTATATTCTTTTTTTTATTAAATAAAATTACTCCCTTTTTTCCTCTAGTAATAAGGTAATAATTAGAATTACTCTTCTTTGATAATTTTTTAACTAAATTATTTATTTCTCCATTTTTATCTCTTAAATCATGTCTTAACTCAAGTTCATTCATACAAAGCATCTCAGATTTTGCATAATTAGCGATAGAATGATAACCAATACTTGAAGAATTTAATTGTACGTTAGTAGATTTAAAACAATTTTTCTTTTTTGATAATTCTTTGATTATTTTATTTGTAAAAAAACCATGACCATAGTCAAATGATAATATTAAATTATTTTTTTGAATTTTTTTTATTGAATTAATAATATATTTTTCGGAATTGTGATCTATAAAACTGTCATTAAGTTTGTAAATACCAATGATTTTTTTATTAGAATAATCATCAACATATCTTTTTTTTTCTATAGTAGGAGAGTTTTTTTTTAGTACAAAATTTAACTTTACATTTTTAGACAGTCCTTTTTTTATAAATGAAAGATACTCTCTCTTTTTTCCCAAATATGTTAATATAGATATTTTGTTTGAAAATTCTGAAATATGATTTGCTACAGATAAAACTCCACCTAAATAAGTTGATGATTTTCTCTCTAAAAAATTTAAAACACTTTCTTTTCCTGACTTATTTAAAACGTCCAATTTTTTATAAATATCAATAATAGTTTCACCAATTATAAATATTTCAGTTTTATTGAAAGTTTTTAATATTTTAATTATTGAATGAATATCGCACTTCTTTTTTATTTTTTTTAAATAATTTATTTGTTCATTGCTAAATATGTATTCCGAATTTATTAATTTGCTAGAACTAGAAGTTTTACTGGAGGTTATGAAAAGTTTCCCCCCAAATTTCTCCACAGTTTGTTTTTCTATATAAATTTTTTTAGAACGATCTAATTTCAAATTTTTATAATCTGGACCTTTGCAATAAAAGTCAGGTTTGATTTTTTTAATTACATTTAAGGAACTAAGTGAGTCACTTTCTATTACGTAGTCTATATTTTCTAATTTAGACAAAGTATACAACCTATCCTTAATTGAAAAATAAGGTCTATTTGCACCTTTTTTTACAAATCTATCGGATGTAACAGAAACAATTAGTATATCACTTTTTTTTTTTTATTTCTTCAAAATGTCTTAAATGGCCGTGATGTATTAAATCAAAAACTCCATGACTAAGAGCAACAACTCTTTTTTCTGATTTTAGTTTTTTAATTAAATCATTAACTTTTACAACTTTTGACATAATTATTTTAGGTATTTAAACCAATTTTTTGTAGCCTTATTAATTTTACTTTTTGTCCAAACAGGGGCATTTTTCCAATAATTTATATTTTTTAATAGAATTTCTACACCTTTTTCAAATGATATCGCCGGTTTCCATTTTAAATCTTTTTTAGCTTTTGATATATTGGCCCATGTTATATCGGGTTCACCAGGTCTTTTTCTAATATTAACTTTTTTATGATCTAAGTATTTTACAATTTCATTAACACTTCTAGGTTTTCCAGAAGCGATATTATAAATTTGATTAGTTTTTTTAGATTTAGCAGCTATTAAAATTGCATTTACTACATCTGTCACATATGTAAAATCTCTTAATTGTTTTCCGTCTCCAACAACAGTTAAAGGAAAGTTTTTTAACTTCTGAGCTAAAAAAACACCAAACACAGCTCCATATGTTCCAGAAGTTCTTGATTTAGTACCATATACATTAAATAATCTTAAAGTAATTGATTTTAATTTATAAATATTTGACCAATGTGTAACTAATTGTTCACCAATATTTTTAGTTAATGCATAAGGATATTTTGTATCAATTTTTTGATTTTCACTAGTAGGATATTTTTTTGGAATACCATAGCAAGTAGAAGAAGCTATATAGATAAATTTTTTAATCTTATTTATATTTAAATTATTTAGTAAATTGAAAGTTGAAATAACATTTGACTGAAAATATTTTTTTGGATTTTCAATCGAAGGAACAATATCTGCAAGTGCAGCTAAGTGAAAGATATAGTCTGTTTTATTTAAGATATGTTTTAAATTTCTAATCTTGGAGAGATCTTTTTTTATAAATTTAATATTTTTTTTTTTTAAAAATTGTTTAATGTTACTTAACCTTCCTGTTGATAAATTGTCTATTATTATTATTTTACACTCATAATTAGATAGTTCTTTAACTAAATGACTTCCAATAAAACCAGCGCCACCTGTTACACATACCGTTTTATTTTTAAAATACTTTTTATACATACAAAAAAAAAGATAGATATTTATAAAATTTCATTACTGTTATATTGAAATCTTATATATAGGGAAATAATGCACATTAGTGAAGTAAACATCTTCGGTAATTCTATATTTTTTACAATCCAGATTTAAATTTTTAATATTTTTATTATAGTTTTTTTTCATTATATGATAATTAAAATATCAGAGTTAACATAAAAAACTAGTGGTTAAATTGAAAACAAAAATTTTTTGCGACATAGCTGATTTAAAATTAATAAAAAAATTTAATAAAAAAAAAATTGTTAAAGGTTTTACTACAAATCCAAGCTTGATGAGAAAAGCTGGTGCAAATGATTATGAGTTGTATTCAAAAAAAATTTTAAAAATTTGCAATAAAAAATCATTATCTTTAGAAGTTTTTGGTGACAATTATCAAAGCATGAAAAAGCAAGCATTAAAAATTAAAGACTGGGGTAAAAATGTTTATGTAAAAATACCAGTAACTAACTCTAGAGGAATATTTATGGGAAGGATTATTAAAGAATTAAATAATCAAAATATAAAATTAAATATAACCGCAGTGTACAGTTTTAAACAAACAAAAAAAATTCTTAAAACTATTAATAAAAAAACCAAAGTAATCATTTCTATATTTGCTGGAAGATCAGCGGATGTTGGTAAAGACCCAATACCAGAATTTAAAAAAAGTATTGCATTATCAAAAAAGTTTAAAAATGTAGAAATATTGTGGGCGAGTGTAAGAGAGCCTTATAATTTCACTCAAGCTAAACAGCTAGGTTGTCATATTATTACCATACCTCCAGATATAATCAATAAAATAGAAAAATTTGGAAAATCGTATAATCAATTAACTATGGATACAGTAAGAACTTTTTTAATTGATAGTAAAAAATCTAAATTTAAAATCTAATAGTAAAAATATTAAAATTTATAGATATATATGAAAAAAAATTTTCTTAAGATTATTTGAGGAGTTATTTGAATAACAAAATTAAATATCTAAATTAAGTTTATTAATGATAAGTGAATTATTAAAAAAAATACATATTGGATCATACAAAATTTTTTTTGATCTAATAAAGTTAAATAGAAAAAAATTTTTTATTTTAATATTATTATTTCTTCTTCAGGTTATTATTCTTTCTTCAACCATTATAACTATTATACCATTAGCTGATATTATTGTTGATAACAGCCTTCAGGACCCAAATAAGGTAACTCAATATTTCATCAGAATTATTAGTAAATTTAATTTAAAGCCTACTATAATATTATTTATTTTAATTTTTATAGTTGTAGCAATTTTTAAATCTTTAACTGATATAATTGTCACAAAAGAAATTTATAAAATAAGATATACGTTAGAAAGAGATTTATTTAGAGATTTTACTAACAAAATATTTTTATCTAAATGGAGTTTTTTTTTTAAATATCCTTCAAGTTATTTATTAAATATATATACTTATGTTATTAATCAGATTTGTTCTGGATTTACAGCCATAGCTGTTCAAGCATCGATGGTAATTAAACTAATTGCATATTTGGTTGTTCCTACAGTTATAAATTATAAAATAACTTTATTTGCAATAATATTGGCAATTTTAACATTTATTCCATTAAATTTTTTTTCTAGAAAATCGTATTCTTTAGGAAAACAAAATCTTGAAGCAAATAATGAATTTCTCAAAAATCTAACGGAAACTTTTCAATCGTTAAAATTAATATTTAGCTTTAACAAAGTGGAAGACGTAAAAAATAAAAACCAAAATATTTTTAATAGGGTTTTAAAATTAGGATTAAAAACTTCTTTCTTAAGTATAGTTGTAACAAATAGCTTTAGCCCCATAGGTTTAAGCATTGCCGCTATAACATTTGTAATATTTTTAGATACTGCAAATGATATATCAATATTAGCCGCAGTTTTTTGGAGTTTGGTATCTTCAATTCCTATAATGCAAAATATATTGCAAGGGAATCTTGAAGTAGCCAATTTAAGCTCAAATTACGAACGATATAAAAATATTATCCAAAATTCTGAAGAAATGAAATTTCAAGATGGATCAAAGAATTTTGATAAAATAAATGAAAAAATATATTTTGAAAATGTAAGTTTTAATTATCCCAACAGAAAAAAAATTATAGATAATTGTACTTTTAATATTGAGAAAAATAGGACATATTTAATTTCAGGACCATCAGGAGTTGGTAAATCAAGTTTAATAGACTTAATAATGGGATTTCAAAAACCAACCGAAGGCAATATTTATATTGATGAAATAAAATTGAATGAATTTATAATTGAAAGCTACAGAACTAAAATTGGATATGTACCCCAAGACTCTTTTCTTTATAGTGGGAGCATAAAAGATAATATTTATTGGTCAAATCCAAGTATAGATGAAATAAAAATAAAAGAAATTTTAGAAATTTCAAATTGTGATTCATTTATAAATAATATGCCAAGTGGATTAAACACTGAGGTTGGAGAAAGAGGAAATATGTTATCAGGAGGACAAAAACAAAGAGTAGCTTTGGCTAGAGCTTTATCAATTTTCCCAAAAATTTTAATTTTAGATGAAGCAACAACTTCACTAGATAATGAGTCTTCAATGTTAATAAAAAATTCATTAGAAAAACTAAAAGGAAAAATGACAATTTTAATAATTTCACATGAATTAGATTTTTTTAAAAATGTTGATAATGTTATAAAAATCGAAAATGGCAAAATTAAAGTTAGCTAATGCTCTTTTAGCTTTGAGTGTATTAAAAATTGATATATGAAATTGTATTCAAAAGCAGGAACACTAAATTTTTTATCAAAAGATAAAAATTTCAAAATTCCCAAATTAAAGTCTTATAAAGTAAAATTTTATATCAACAATCAGGATAAAGTTTTAAATTATATTAAAAAAAATTTTAGTTCAAAAATTGCATTAAGATCGTCAAATGTCTATGAGGACAAAAATTCTACAAAAGCAGGAATGTTTAAATCTTATCTAAATATAAATCCAAAAAATTATAAAGATGTTAAACGAAAAATTGAGAAAGTAATTAATTCATATAAAAATTATCAGTCATCTAATAATGAATTTTTTGTCCAGGAAATGGTGAAGAAACCTATTTACTCTGGAGTTTGTTTTACAAAAAATATTCAGGATAATACTCCTGAATGGAAAATAAATTATACAAAAAGTAAAGATACGACTCTCGTAACTTCGGGTAGAAGTGAAGTTAGAAGTATTAATTTTTTAGAAAAAAAGAAAATTAAATTTAAAAATACAGTTTTTAAAAAATTATATTTTTTAGTAAAAAAATTACAAAAAAAATTAAAAATTGAAGCATTGGACGTTGAGTTTGCCATTACAGAAAAAAATCAAGTAAGTATTTTGCAAGTAAGAAAATTACCACTTTTAAAAAAACAAAATGAGATTTACGACAAAAAAGACTTTTACAAAAAATATGAAAAATTGGAAAAAAAAATAAAAAAATTAAAAAAAAGAAATCCAAATCAATTAGGAAAAACAACTTTTTTTGGAACAATGCCAGATTGGAATCCAGCTGAAATTATTGGAACAAAACCTATGCCGCTATCTCTATCTTTGTATCAAGAATTAATTACAAATAATATATGGGCTGAGAATAGAAAAAGCTATGGATATAAAAATGTTAGCGATAGTCATCTAATGACAACTTTTTATGGAACTCCCTATATAGACATAAGAACAGATTTTAACTCTTGGATACCTAATAATTTAAACGATAAATTATCTGAAAAACTTGTGAATTATTATTTAAATAATTTTAAAAAAAATATTCAATTTCACGATAAAGTGGAATTTAAAATATTGTTTACTTGTTTTAATTTTGAAACAAGCAAAAAAATCAATAAATTGCTTGATAATTTTTCATCTAAAGAAAAAAGATTAATTGTATCTTCACTTAAAAATATAACAAAATTAACGATAAAAAATACTTCCAAAGAACTTGATTTAATTAATAAGTTAAAAATAAAGCAAAATATCATTGAGAGAAAAAATATATATTGGTTAGACAAAATTTTCTGGCTGATTCAAGATTGTAAAAAACTTGGCACAATCTCTTTTGCAGGACTTGCTAGGGCAGGTTTTGTTGCAATAGATATTTTAAATTCAATGGTTAATGAAAAAATTATAGACATAAACGATAGAAATAATTTTTTAAATTCCATAAATACTGTTCTTGGCGATTTAAAGAAAGATCGATCAATTATGAGTAAAAAAAGATTTCTTTTAAAATATGGACATTTAAGGCCTAATACTTATGAAATTTCATCAAAAAATTATAAAGAAGGTTATAAATTATATTTTAAGGATAAAATTAATAAACAGACTGGAAAAAATTTTAAAAAAAAATTTAAAATTGACTACAAAAAACAAAAGAAAATTAATCTTTTTTTAAAGAAAAATAAATTTAAACTTAACTGTAAAAATTTATTTAAATGGATGAAAACTAGCATAGAGAGCAGAGAATATTCTAAATTTATATTTACTAAAAGTATAGATTTAATTTTTAATAATATAAAAAAATTTGGTAAAAGAAATAATTTGACTCTTGAAGATCTTTCTTATTTAAAAATCAATGAACTCATAAACTTTTATTATAATCTTGAATTAGGAACTGTTGAGAATCAATTAAAGAAAAGTATAATTATAAATAAAAAAAATTATGAAGAAACATCAAAAATTAAATTACCAAACATAATACTTTCTCATAAAGAAATCTATTACAAGGAAGATGATAAAGTAAATGTCAATTTTATTGGATCAAAAGTAAGTGGAGAGATAATCGAACTAATAGATATTAAAAAAATGAATTTAAAAAATAAAATAGTTTGTGTTGAAAATGCTGACCCTGGTTATGATTTTATATTTTCTAATAACATAAAAGGCTTAATTACTAAATATGGAGGAGCCAATTCGCATATGGCCATAAGATGTCATGAACTAAATATTCCTGCAGCAATTGGTGTTGGGGAAGAACTATACAATAAAATTAAAAATGTTAAATTTATAACTTTAGATTCAAATTCACAAAAGATTTATTAAATGAAAAAAATAGCAATTTCTATGGGTCAAGAATTTATAAAAGAAAGAAATGAAACTAGAGATTTTATTGATGCAAAACTCATTGAATTTTTAAAAAAATGTTTTAATTGCGATATTTTTTTAATTAATAATTTTTTTTATAAAAAAAGTATTATAAGACCAAAAGAACTTTCAAATTTTTTAAATAGGCATAATATTAATGTTATAATTTTAACA
>MDTG01041040.1_pt1 | contig 18922 bp, 16 predicted proteins | sample 811421 | NCBI WGS metagenome assembly MDTG01 (sample SAMN05326645, study PRJNA326480) | marine metagenome | isolation source: seawater | place: Pacific Ocean: South East | collected 2011
TTCTTATATATGGAACCGTATGAGCTCCACATTTATTACCCATTAATAGAGAGTCACATTGAGTATAATTTCTTGAGTTCAAAGCCTTTCTCCCAATATCGACTAATCCTCTGTAAGTATTATCAGCTTTACCGGCAGATATTCCTTTTGAAATAATTTTACTTTTTGTATTTTTTCCTAGGTGGATCATTTTTGTGCCTGTATCAGCTTTTTGATGATTGTTAGTAATTGCTATTGAATAAAATTCTCCCACAGAATTATCTCCTTGCAATATACAGCTTGGATACTTCCAGGTAATTGCTGAGCCAGTCTCAACTTGTGTCCAAGAAATTTTAGAATTTTGTCCTCTACATGCGCCTCGCTTTGTCACAAAATTATAAATACCTCCAACTCCATTCTCGTCTCCCGGATACCAATTTTGTACTGTTGAATATTTTATTTCTGCATCATCTAATGCGATCAACTCAACATTTGCTGCATGCAATTGATTTTCGTCTCTCATTGGAGCTGTACATCCCTCTAAGTAGCTAACATAACTGCCTTTATCAGCAATAATTAAAGTCCTTTCAAATTGACCAGTTTCTGAGGCATTGATTCTAAAATATGTTGATAGTTCCATAGGACATTTAGTGTTCGGAGGAATATAAACAAAAGATCCGTCAGTGAAGACTGCAGAATTTAATGTTGCAAAATAGTGATCAGATATTGGTATCACAGAGCCTAAATATTTTTTTACTAGTTCGGGATGTTTTTGTATTGCCTCTGAAATTGGACAAAATATTATACCTTTTTTTGTTAATTCTTCTTTAAAAGTAGTTGCTACGGAAACAGAGTCGAACACAGCATCAACTGCTACCCCGCTTAATTTTTTTTGTTCATTTAACGGAATTCCAAGTTTATTGTAAGTTTCGATTAATTTAGGATCTATTTCATCCAAACTTTTAGGTTTGTCTTTCATGCTCTTAGGGGCTGAATAATAATACAAATCTTGATAATTAATTTTTGGAAATTTAGGCTTTTGCCAATTGGGCTCTTTAGATACTTTTAGTCTTTCATATGCTTTGAGTCTCCATTCTAACATCCATTGTGGTTCTTTTTTAATTTTTGAAATAAATTTTATTGTTTCTTCGGAAAGGCCTTTTGGGGCTTTAATACTTTCTATATCTGTAGTAAAACCATATTTATAATCTTGCGTGTACTTTGTTTCTTGATTTTTCATAATAAATTATAAATTAAAATTATTCTTAATAAGATCTTGCAATTTTATTTTTTCGAAAAAACCATTAATATGTTGGTCTAATTGATCCCACAAATTGTGTGTGATGCATTTAGTTGTTTTATTAGTGCAGCCTTTTTTAGACTGTTTTTTACAATTGAGCATTCTTACTTCTTCATCTACTGCAAAAATTATATTAGATAACTTTATTTCTGAAGCTGGCTTATCTAAAATATAACCTCCTGAAGCACCTCTTGAGCTTTTAACAAGTTTTTTATTTTTTAATTTAATAAATATCTGCTCTAAATAAGCTAAAGAAATATTTTGTCTTAAAGATATTTCCTTTAAACTTATTGGTCTAATGCTTTTATTTGAGGCAAGGTCTGCCATTGCCATAACAGCGTATCTGCCTTTTGTAGTGAGTTTCATAAATTATTGTTGTAATACAACAATTTTTGTCTAATTCCTACTTAAATAGTAGGAATTAAAAAAATATATTTGACGCACAAAAACGTGTTATAAAGTTTATCTTTTTTTTGAAAATAATAATCATTACTAAAATGAAACCTAAAAGTTTAGAAATTTTTATTCCTGGTCCTGCTGGAAGATTAGAGGCTAAGTACTATAAAAATCCAAAATTTGGATCTCCTGTAGCAATTGTTTTACACCCACATCCGCAATATGGTGGAACAATGAATAATCGAATTGTACAATTAATTTATAATATTTTTTTAGAAAATGGTTTCTCAGTTATTAAAGTGAATTTTAGAGGAGTAGGAAAAAGTGATGGAGTTTTTGATAATGGTCAAGGAGAGTTATCAGATGCAGCTGCAACGTTAGATTGGATAGAAAGACAAAATTTAGATTATAGTCAGTGTTGGATTTCTGGTTTCTCTTTTGGTTCATTAATTTGTATGCAATTAATTATGAGAAGGCCAGAGGTAAATAATTTTATAGCTGTGTCTCCACAACCAAATGTATATGATTTTTCATTTTTAGCTCCTTGCCCCACTTCAGGGCAAGTTATTTATAGTGATAACGATGAACTTGTCACAAAAGAAAGCATACAAGATCTTGATAACAGAATAAAAAATCAAAAAGGTGTTGAAGTTTTATTTTCAAAAATAAAAAATTCTAATCATTTCTTTAAAAACAAAGAAAAAGAACTTGTATTAGAAATTGAAAGATATATTAAAGAAAAGACCGCTTTGATTTAATATTCAATCATGATCCCACCAACAGATGGTGACTTACAGCCAGTTGTATCTGGAAATGAAATCGGTAAATTAAGTTTTGATCTAATTGCTAAAAAAGCAAAAGCTTGAGACTCCACAAAATCTCCATTAACACCATAATTATCAATTGGCAGAAAAGTAATATCTTTTGAGGAATTTTCTTTTATTTTATCTATCAATATATGATTTTTTCTACCGCCACCACAAATTAAAACTTTTGAAAATTTTTTTTTAATTTTTAATAATAGTGATGATAATGTAACACCAATAATATTCGAAGTTAAATCTGTAAGTGTAGTCGCTCCATCTTCCAAAGAAAGGCCTCTAGCAAAAGAAATATCAAAATCGTTTACATCTAAAGATAATGCATTTTGATTATATCTATTAAAAAATAATTCTTCACCTTGTTCATAAATTATTTCATTTCTAATTCCTTTAGAAGCTAAAATTCCATCTTTATCAAAACTTTGTTTTGAGTTTTTTCGTACCCATGTGTCTATCATGCAATTCCCAGGACCTATGTCTCTACTTGTAAAACCGAATGATCCTGTTGGTTTATCTACAATGGTTATATTTGAAATCCCTCCTATATTCAAAATACAGACAGGTAAATCTATTTTATATTGAGTGACAAGTAATTGATGAAATATTGGCGTCAAAGGTGCTCCTTCTCCATCATTTTTAATGTCATTTTGTCTAAAATTATAAACAATATTTTTTTTTGTCAGTTGAGATAACAAATTGCCGTCACCTAATTGTTTTGAAATTTTTTCTTGAGAATTGTGATATATGGTTTGGCCATGAAACCCAACAATGTCTATTTTTTGATTTTCACTTATTTCTTTAATTACTCTAGAATTAAATAAAGTAATTTCTCTCTCCAAATTAACTATTTCTTTGTCAAAATTTTTTAAATCGTTAATATTATGGATTTTTCCCTTTAGATTGTGGATGTTTTGATAAATTTCTTTACTGTATTCAAAAAACTCATCTTTAATTACTTTGTAATTAGTATCTCCATCAGACTGGATAATAGAAGCGTCTATACCGTCAGCAGATGTTCCGCTCATTAAACCTAAAGATGTATATTCTTTAATCATATTTATATTTATTTATAACAATTTTTGTATAATAGTAGATTACTTAAATTGTTAAATGAAAAATAAATTTTTACAAGAAATGCAGTCTCGTGGCTATTTAAATCAATGCACTGACTTAGATAGTTTAGATGAAATTTTCAATAAACAGACAGTTATTGCTTACATAGGTTTTGATTGTACCGCAAGCAGTCTTCACGTTGGTAGTTTGTTGCAGTTGATGGTTTTACGACTTTTACAAAAACATGGCCATCGACCAGTTGTATTATTAGGTGGGGGCACAACACTAATAGGAGATCCTTCAGGTAAAGATAGCACCAGAAAATTATTGAGTCAAAAAGAAATTAAAAAGAATATTAGCAATATCAAAAAAGTTTTTTCAAAAATTTTAAACAATTCTAAAATTAAAACTAAACCAATATTTGTAGATAATTTTAATTGGCTGTCAAAATTGAATTACATAGAGTTTTTAAGAGATGTTGGTAGTCATTTTACAATTAACAAAATGCTTACCTTTGACAGCATTAAATTAAGATTAGAAAGAGAGCAGTCTCTTAGTTATATGGAGTTTAATTACATGATTCTACAAGCTTATGATTTTTATGAATTATTTAAAAATAAAAAATGTATTTTACAAATTGGTGGGTCAGATCAGTGGGGTAATATTGTAAACGGAGTTGAGCTCATAAGAAGAAAATTAAAAAAAGATGCTTATGGACTTACAACGCCTCTTATAACTTTAGCTTCAGGTGCTAAAATGGGAAAAACTGAAAAAGGAGCAATATGGTTAAACGAAGATCTTTTTTCTTCATACGAGTATTGGCAATTTTGGAGAAATACTGATGATCGTGATGTTGAAAAATTTTTAAATTTTTTTACAGATTTAACTACAGATAAAATTGAAAAATTAATAAAAACTGAATCGAATATCAATAATTTGAAAATCATTCTTGCTAATGAGGCAACAAAAATTCTTCATGGAAAATCAGCTGCTGAAAAAGCAAAACAAACAGCAGAAAAAACTTTTGGTTCTGGAGGATTTGGGGAGGATCTTCCGATTATTAAAATAAGTAAAAAAGATTTAGATCAAGGAATAAAAATTATAGAGTTATTATCTACAAACAACATTATGAGCTCTAAAAGCGATGCAAGAAGAGCAATAAAGAGTAATGCGATTAAAATTGACAATAATATTTTAAAAGACGATAAAAAAATTGTTAATTCCGATGATTTCAAAAATAAAAAAAATTTAAAAATTTCATTCGGTAAAAAGAAACACTATATTTTAAAAATTATTTAGTTTTTTGCGTTTTTTCTAAAGCTTTCGTGATAAATCTAGGTGTTAAAGTTTTTATTGGGTTAACCGTAGTTTTAATTTTACCTGGAGGACCTTTCATCTTAAAGCTTACACCAAACAATCCTTCGCCTACATCTTTTGGTATGATAATTTTGCCTATTACAGGAATTTTCGATAATAATTTGTTAAGATTTTTTGCCGGAACTAATGTACCTTTTAAACTAGTTAGTTCATTAGCATCTTTATAACCTTCCATTAAAACCGATATACTTGGGCCCACAGCATAAAGTTCTTCAAGTTTTAAAAAATTATTTTTTTTACTCATATTAATTTCCAACTTTTTAAAAGAAAGGCCTTCTCCTTCTGCTAAATCAGCTAGGCCTCCAAAATCTGCTATTGATAATAATTTTACCACTCCCGGTGCATTGATAATTTTAAAGTTATCTATCACTAGTTTTGAAACTGATGAGTCTCCCTCAATAATTGAGGAAAAAATCATAACTCCACCCGACAAACCATTAAAAAATTTGTATTCAGATAACAAAGGTTGTGGAAGATCAGAGTATATTTCAAGATATTTTTTTTTATTTTTATCATCGCTTTTAAGAGAAATATCTAAATATTTATTGTTTCCAAAATCCCCTTTTGATGCGATTTTGGAAAAATTACCTTTTTTAATAGTGCCAATTAATTTAAAATTTGAAATCTTTTTTGATAAAGGTGTATCAATGTTTTTTAGATCAATATTTACTTCTTTATTTAAATTAGCAAGGTAATTATTAGTTTTTTTTTTTTTTAAAATCTTATTGATTTGAGTTGCGTCAAATTTATTTCCTTTGATTCTTATTGTGTTTTCAAAATTTAAAGAGAAATCGTTATTTAAATTTCCGTCTTTAAATGTTTTTATCTTAATTTTTCCAAGATTGAAAAATTTCTTTTTTTTTATTTTAAGATCTTCAATTAAAATAAAGTTTTTATTTTCAGAAAATTTAAATTCTTTAATATCAATTAATTTGCTATCAAATTTTAATTGGGATGAAATGTTAGATTTTATGTTATTGTCTTTTTCATAATTAATTAAATCAAGTTTGATTGGTCTACTGATATCTAAATCTAAAGAAATATTTGAGACATTGTTTTTAATATCATTTTTAAAACTTATTTTTTCAATCTCATTATCATTAATTTTGTAAGATCCATTGATATCTACAAAATTTTTTTTATCAGAACCATACCGAAAGCTTAAATTTGATTCTTTAATGCTAAATGATTTTAAATTTTCTCCCGAAATTCTATTTTCAAAAGGTTTGTTTAAAGTTAATCTAAAATCATTTATTTTTCCTCTACTTTTAATCTCATAATTTTTTATCTTGTAAGTTTTGTCAAAAATGATTTTGAAATTGTTATTTAAGATTCCTTCTGCTTTGTTGGCTTGATAAAAGTTATTTGATATTTGAGTATAATTTAAATAATCTTTAAGAATTTTATTATTTAATTTAAAATTAGCGAAGAAATTTGAGGATACAATTAATTCGTCATTTCTCTCTATTTTTAAATCCCCATTTTTAATTAAAATACCTTTAACTTCACCTTTAATATTTTTTAATAATGCGTCTGAATTATCCGCGAAATAATTAAAATTTACATCTTTTATAGAAAAACTTTTATTAACTATTGCCTCTGCATTTTTGACTTCTCCTCTAGCTATAAAATTATCTATTTTAAAATTACTGTCAAAATACAGTTCTAATGATGTTTTTAACTTCCCTTTGATCAACTGATTATTAATTATGCTATTAAATGTAGATGGTTTAGTTTTTATAATAATTTTTTTTAATTCCTTAATATCAATTTCTTTAAATAGAATATTTACATAGTCAATCTTGGTATTGGAATTAATTAATGACGCTAAGTCTAAATATATTTTAATATTTTCTACTGGTATGTTTAGATTTTTGTAACTAACTAAAGGATTTTTAGTTTCTAAAAATAAATTGATCTTTTTTATATCCAATTTAAACCTGATGGTTTCTAATTTTATATAAACTTCTTTATTGCTTGCCTCTATTTTTTCAGAAATTAAATTATTAAACTTACTTGTCTCATACCCGCTGGTTGATAGTATAAATACTAATAAACCAGCTATAAAAATAATTGATAATATCGAAGTATAGATTATTTTTTTCATAATTTATTTATTATTCCTGCTTCTATAAACTCATCTATATTTCCATTTAAAACATCTGAAGGGTTTGTGCTTTCAATTTTATTTCTTAGATCTTTTACAAGTTGATAAGGTTGTAATACATACGATCTGATCTGATGTCCCCAGCCTATATCTGTTTTAGTGTTCAACTCTTCCTGATTTTTTTTTTCTCTTTTTTGTAATTCATGTTCGTAAAGCCTCGCCTTTAGCATTTTAAAACAAGTTTCTTTATTTTTATGTTGAGATCTCTCATTTTGACATTGAACAACAATTTTCGTAGGTAAGTGAGTTATTCTCACTGCACTGTCAGTGGTGTTTACATGCTGTCCCCCCGCCCCGCTTGATCTATAAGTGTCAATTCTGATATCTTTTTCATCAACTTTAATATTTATATTATCTGAAACTGCTGGATAAACCCAAACACTCGCAAAACTTGTGTGTCTACGAGCGCCGCTATCAAAGGGAGATATTCGAACTAATCTATGTACTCCTGACTCACCTTTCATCATGCCATAAAGATAATTTCCATCAACTTTAAGGGTGGAAGATTTTATGCCAGCTTCTTCACCTTTATGTTCGCTTATTATTTCATAAGAAAATTTTTTTTTATCGAACCATTTCAAGTACATTCTTCTTAACATATCAGCCCAGTCTTGGCTTTCAGTTCCACCTGCACCTGCATGAATTTCTAAATAAATATTTAGATCATCATCAGCTCCTGATAGGAAACAATTAATTTCATTTTTTTTTACTTTAACTAAAACTTTATCAATTTTTAAATCACAATCTTTTAAAATTTCTTCATTCTTTTCTTCTAATGCTAAATCATATAAATCTTTAAGATTATTTAATTCGGTAAGAGTTGTCTTATAGGAGCTTAAAATATCTTCAAAAATTTTTTTTTCTTTTACCGTTTTTTTTACTTTGACTTTATCCTTCCAGAAATTTTCACCTAAAAGAACTTTTTCTAAATCTTTTAGCCTTTCTTCAATTTTATTATTTTCAAAGATACCCCCTAATATTATCAAGAGTTTTTTGAATTTTTGTTAATTTATTCTCAAAATTTTCCATTAATAGAACTGCCTATATTTTATTAACTTATCATAACTGTTAACTGATATTAATTCGTTATTATCAATGTTGTTAATATCTTTTTCAGTCAAAGCCTCGATTATTGTATTTTTCTTTCCTATGGAAGCTTTTAGTCCAGTATCATAATTTAAAGACGTAAGATATATTCCTTTCGGAATTTTAAATTCTTTAAAGTCCTCTTTAAAAAGTGCATTTTTTACAAAATCTTTAAAGATTGGAAGAGCAGCCTTAGAACCTGTTTCATATTTACCCAAAGTTTTGGGAGCATCAAAGCCTACGTACACTCCAATTACTAAATTAGAAGTAAATCCTATAAACCAGGCATCATAATTATTATTTGTTGTTCCAGTTTTTCCAGCTATTGGTACATTCAAATCTCTTAATTTTTTTGCTGTCCCTCTTTTTACTGCTCCTTGTAAAATTGAAGTCATTTGATAGGCTGTTTCTTCACTTATTACTTGCTCATTTTCATTTTTTATAATTGGATAATCATCAGATTGATTTAAAAATTTATCACATCCTATACATTTTTTATTTTCTAATTTAAAAATTGTTTTACCTCTTCTGTCTTGAATTCTATTAATTAAATTAGGGTTTACTTTTTTTCCTCCATTTACAAAAGAGGCATAGGCTGCAGTAAGATTTATTAACGAAGTTTCTGCTGCGCCTAAAGAAACAGATAATAATTCAGGAATATCCTCATAAATTTCAAGTTTAGTGGACAAATCCATAATTTTATTTAAGCCCAAAGTTTTTGCTATTCTTACAGTCATTAAATTTCTAGAATATTCAATTCCTTTTCTTAAAGTCGAAGGACCATAGAATTTTTTGCCATAATTTTCTGGTTTCCAATCTTTCAAGCCAACTCCCTGACTTTCTACAAAAGGCGCATCTAATACAATTGAATTAGGAGAATATCCATTTTCTAATGCTGAAGCATAGACAATGGGTTTGAACGCTGAGCCTGGTTGTCTTTTTGCTTGAGTTACCCTATTAAATTCGCTTGATTTAAAATTAAATCCTCCTACTAAAGCTTTTACGTTACCTGACTCGGCCTCTATTACAACTATGCCTCCATTAACTTTTGGGTATTGTTTCAAGCTCCAAATTTTTTTTTCTTTTTTAACATAAATTATGTCACCGATCTCGAATATATCAAAAATATTTTTTTTGTTTGGAATTGACCAACTAAGTTTTTTATATAGAATTTTATCTTGTAATCCCTTTAGTGTTTTAAAATTAATCCCATCTTCTTCTATATTAGTTATTTCTGCTATTTTCCATTTTAGTGTTGGGTCAATTTTTATTTTTTTTATTTTCTTTTCCCAATTAACATCTTTTAGTTTATTTGTTATTGGGCCCCGCCAACCATGTCTTTTATCGTAGGCTTCAATTCCCTTTCTTAAAGAGTTTATCGCTTGAATTTGAAAACCTATATCTAAAGGAGTTCTTATAGATAATCCTTCAGAATATAATTTTTTAAATCCATATTTTTCTTTAATAGATCTTCTTACTTCTTCAGTATAAGAGTTAGCTTCGTTAACAATTTCAATTTTTCTTCTCTTTAATTTAATTGGAGAATCTTTAAAAGCATTTAATTCTTTTTTTGAAATATAATTGTTTTCCTTAAGATTTTTTAGTACTAAATCACGTCTAAACTTTGCTACTTCAGAGTACTTATATGGATCGTATTTACTTGGAGCTTTAGGTAAAGCAGCCAATAAAGCAGCCTCTGGATAATCCAAATCTTTAACTGACTTATCGAAATATTCTAAACTAGCTGCAGCAATTCCATATGTTCCTTGACCCAAATAAATTTGATTTAAATATAATTCTAAAATTCTCTCTTTAGAGTACGCACGCTCTATTCTGAAAGCTAATATTGCTTCTTTAATTTTTCTTTTATATGAAACCTCGTTTGTCAATAAAAAATTTTTTGCTATTTGTTGAGTAATAGTGGATGCCCCCTCTAGTCTTTTATTTTCTTTTATATTTTTTAAATTTTTTATAAAAGCTCTAATTATGCCTTTTGCATCAACACCGGGATGCACAAAAAAATTCTTGTCCTCAGCAGATAAAAAAGAATTTACTATCTTTTTAGGAATTGACTCAAAAGGTATAAATAATCTTTTTTCTAAAGCATATTCTGCAATAAGCTTCCCATTATCAGAATAAACACGACTTGAAATCGGAGGCTGATAATTTGATAATTTTTTATAATCTGGAAGTCCTATTGAAAAATACCAAAAAGTAGAAAATACGAATAATAAACTTACTATTACAAATATGATACTTACTTTTATCGAAAAATTTAGATATTTTAACATTTTGGATATTATAATCTTTAGATTTTGGCCATCTTAGGGCGTTAAAATTTTATTATGAGTGCAATTATCAATAAAATTGTATATCATGGTTACATGACAAATTTAAAAACTACAAAATTCATCTATTTAAAAGGAATTCAATTAAAATGGAAAAAAATTTATATATCGATGCATCGCATCCTAATGAAACTCGTATTGTTCTTAAATCAAAATCTTCAATTGAAGAATATGAATTTGAGGACAAAAATAAGCTAAATTTTAAAAATAATATTTATCTTGGAATTGTAAGTAGAGTAGAACCCTCTCTCCAAGCAGCATTTATCAATTTTGGAAGAATACGACACGGCTTTTTAGCATTTAATGATATACAATCAGATTACTATCAAATCCCCTCGGAGGACAAGGATAAGATTAAATTAGCCGAAGAAAAAATTAGAGAAAATCTTAAAAATAAAACTCTTGAAGAAATATCAGACGAAAAAAATCTACAAGATCAAAATAAAGATCCAATTAAAGATGAAGTAAACCAGGAAAAGAATAATGTTAAAAATGAGGAAGAGGTAAAAAAAGAATACAGAGAAGAACTAAAATCTTCATTCGGTCTAAAAAGGTACAAAATTCAAGAAGTGATTAAGCCAGGACAAGTAATATTAATACAAGTAATTAAAGAAGAAAGAGGCCAAAAAGGAGCTGCGCTAACCACATTTATTTCTTTAGCAGGAAAATACTTGGTTTTAATGCCTAATACACCAAAAGGTGGAGGAATATCTAGAAAAATATTTAATTCATCTGATCGACAAAAAATTAGAGATATTTTAAATCAAATTGAAATACCAAAAAGCATGGGGGTTATTGTTAGAACAGCAGGTGCAAATAAAACCAAAAATGAAATTGAAAAAGATTTTTCAAATACTCTTAAAACATGGGAAGAAATTGGAGAAAAAGCACTTAACTCAAACGCACCTTATTTAGTTTATGAAGAGGGAGACATAATTAAAAGATCTTTAAGAGACACATACGATAATGAAACAAAAAATATATATGTTGATGGTAATGAAGCTTATCAAAAAGCAAAAAAGTTTATGAAACAACTTATGCCAAAAAATGTTAAAAACATAAAAAAATATAGGGGCAAAATACCATTGTTTCATGAAGCAAATATAGAAAAAGAGCTTAATAATATTTTTGAACCTACTGTTAAACTTAAGTCAGGAGGTTATTTAGTAATTAATCCTACAGAGGCTTTAGTAGCTATTGATATAAACTCTGGTCAATCAACGAAACAAACAAATATTGAAAAAACTGCATTAAACACAAACGTAGAGGCGGCTGAAGAAATTGCCAGACAGATAAAACTTCGAGACTTATCTGGTTTAATTGTAATTGATTTTATTGATATGATAAACTTTTATAATAGAAGAACTGTTGAAAAAAAATTGAGAGAAAGTATTAGAAAAGATAGGGCCAGGATACAAGTAGGTAGAATTAGTAATTTTGGTCTTTTAGAAATGACAAGACAAAGACTTCGTGAAGGTTCGATCAAGTGGGAAACAATATTGTCGTTAGAGTCTTTTGCTCAAAAAATTATTAAAAAAATAGAGCTCTTGGCGTTTACTAATAAAGTCAAAATTATAAAAGCATATGTTCCAGAAAAAGTTGATTTATATATTGAAAATAATTTGTCAAAAGAGATTCAATATTTTGAAAAAAAATATTTATTTAAAATAAATATAGCGGCTAAACCTGATCTTATCATTCCAGAGTATAAGATAGAACTTTTAAATAAATCAAAAAAAATTATAAGCACTATTGAAAATTTAAATAAAATTCACATTCCCAAAACGATTTCTAATAAATATAAAGAAAATGAAAAAGCAACAAACGAAAAAATTGTGACTTTAAAAAAAGCAAAAAAAACTAAAATGGTGAAAAAAAAAGCTAAGAACTTGAGAACATTATGGGTTAGAAGAAGAAAAAAAGCTTAAATTAAACCATCTTTAGGAGAGCTTGCTGCTGCAAAAAAATTTTTTTTCATTCTACCGGCTAAATAAGAATTTCTTCCAGAAATTACAGCGTATTTAAATGCTTCAGCCATTTTTACTGGATATTTTGCTTTAGCTATTGCACTGTTTATTAAAACCCCATCACAACCCATTTCCATTGCAATAGTTGCGTCAGAAGCTGTGCCAATTCCAGCATCAACAATTACTGGTACTTTTGATTGTTTGATTATAAGTGAAATGTTTACTCTGTTTTGAATACCAAGACCGGATCCAATTGGAGATGCGAGAGGCATAATAGCTGAAGCTCCACAATCTTCTAATTCTTTTGCTAATAATGGATCATCGGTGCAATAAACCATTACTTTAAAACCCTCTTTAACTAGAGTCTTAGTAGATCTAATAGTCTCAATCATGTTAGGGTATAAAGTTTTTTTATCACCAAGAACCTCGAGTTTAACTAATTTCCATCCTCCCATTTCTCTTGCTAATCTAAGAGTTCTTAAAGCTTCATCTGAGGTAAAACACCCAGCGGTATTAGGAAGATATATAATTTTTTTTGGATTAAGATAGTCAGTTAAAATCGGTTTTTTTTTATCTAAAATATTTATTCGTCTTACTGCCACTGTTACCATATCAGCTCCAGAAGCACTTACAGCTTTAGCTGTTTCTTTAAAATCTTTATATTTACCAGTCCCGACAATTAATCTAGATTTTAATTTTAATTCATCTATTTTTAAAATATCTTTTGCCAGTTTAACCTCCTCCAATAAAATGTACTATTTCTAACTTATCATTATTTTTTAAGTATTGCTTTTTATAGCTTGTTTTTGGAATGATGGTTCCATTATGCTCAATAGCTATCTTTTTTTCATTAAGCTTAAATTTTTTTAACAATTCGTAAATAGAAACCTTGGTTCCTATCGTAATTTTTTTTCCATTTAATTGTATTTTTGCCATAATTGAGTTAATTAAATTATTTATAAATTCAATGATGAAAAAAATTATAATTCTTAACGGACCAAACCTCAACCTTTTAGGTGAAAGAGAAAAAGAAAAATATGGAAATATATCATTGAAGGATATTGAGGCTAATTGTAAAGAATTTTCAAAAAAAAACGATATTATTCTTTCTTTGTTCCAATCAAATATTGAGGGAGAATTAGTAGATAAAATTCAAGAAGCTAGAAAGGAGCAACATGGCTTAATTATAAACGCTGGTGGGTATACACATACCTCAGTAGCTATACATGATGCATTAAAGGTACTTAAAATACCAATTATTGAATTACATATAACTAATATTTACAATAGAGAAGAATTCAGGCATAAATCACTAATAAGTAAATTAGCAACTAGTGTCATATGTGGTTTTGGAACTGAGGGATATATAATGGCATTAAAAGCTATGATAAATTTTTTAAAGTCTAAAAAATGAAAATTGAAAAAAAATTAATAAAAGAATTAGTCGATAACCTAAAAGAGTTCAATTTAACTGAACTTGAATATCAAGAAGGTCAAATTAAAATAAAAGTTTCAAGAGCCTCTAAAGGGATTGAGCAAATTAAAACAGGTGCTATTGTGGCTCCAAATAAAGCAGTATTAAGTGATTTAGATGATAGTGAAGGCACAAGAATAAAGTCTCCAATAATAGGAACTGCTTATCTTGCCCCAGAACCGGGAGCTAAAAAATTTGTAGAGGTCGGAGATAAAATTAAAAAAGGGCAAACAATCATGATTGTTGAGGCAATGAAAACCATGAATCATGTTCCTTCTACAAATGACGGAGTAGTAAAAAAAATTTTAGTTAATGATGGTCAGCCTGTTGAATTCGGTCAACCTTTAATTGTTTTAAAATAAAATAATGTTCAAAAAAGTTTTGATAGCTAATAGGGGTGAAATAGCCGTTAGAATAATTAGAGCCTGTAAAGAATGGGGAATAAGAACTGTGGCTGTGCATTCTGATGTTGACTCGGAGGCAATGCATGTGAGATTGGCTGACGAAAGTGTATGTATTGGATCTCATCAGCCACAAAATAGCTATTTAAACATTTCATCAATTATGTCTGCTGTTGATTTGACTGGTTCAGAAGCTATTCATCCGGGTTATGGTTTTTTATCTGAAAATGCAAAGTTCGCTGATATAGTATCTAAACATGGAATTAAATTTATAGGGCCTAGCTCTGATTTAATTTCTAAAATGGGAGATAAAATTCAAGCAAAAAAAATAGCTAAAAAATATGGTTTACCAATTATAGAAGGCTCGGAAGGTGGGGTAAAATCTTTTTCTGAAGCAAAATCTATTTGCAAAGATATAGGCTATCCTGTTTTGATAAAGGCTGCAGGAGGTGGAGGTGGAAAAGGAATGAAGATAGTAGAAGAAGAGGGTCAATTAGAAAACCTATTTCTCACTGCAAAAAGCGAAGCAAAAAAATACTTTGGTAATGATGAATTATATATTGAAAAATACTTTAAACATCCAAGACATATTGAAGTTCAAATTATGTCAGGAAAAAATAAGACTGTTCATTTAGGAGAAAGAGATTGTTCAGTGCAAAGACGACATCAAAAGTTGATTGAAGAAACTCCTAGTCCAGTTCTGACAGATGATCAAAGAAAACAAATCTTAGAAAAAACAGTAAAAATGGTTGAACAAATTGGTTACGAAGGAGCTGGAACTGTAGAGTTTATTTATGAGGATGGTAAATTCTTTTTTTTGGAAATGAATACAAGAGTACAAGTCGAACATCCAGTGACTGAAGTGCAAACTGGTATTGACATTGTTAAAGAGCAGTTATGGATAGCATTTACTGGTAATACAGCTTTAAAACAAAGCGATATAGATCCAAGAGGCCACTCTATTGAGTGTAGAATTAATGCTGAAAACCCCGCTTTAGATTATCAGCCAAGTCCAGGAGTTATTAATGTTTGCCATCAACCTTCAGGATTTCGAACACGAGTTGATGGCTCAATTTTTCAAGGATGTAAAATTACACCTTTTTATGACAGCTTAATAGCAAAAGTTATTTGTAAAGGTAGAAATAGATCAGAAGCAATTCAAAGAACTTTGAGGTCCTTGGATGAATTTGTGTTGGAAGGCATTACAACAACAATTGAATTACACAAAAAAATTTTGTCACACAAAAAATTTATAAAATCAGAATTTGACACTAATTGGCTGGGAAAAGAAAAATTTTTTTAGACATTACTACAACTTACAAGTTGTAAATCATAAATAGCGTGATCAAAAGGCTCAAGTGATGGGTCTGAAGAAAATGTCCATCCATTAAATATAAATATTTTTTCATTTTCATTTTCTGACAAATCTTTAACTTGCAAATATGCGACGTTATCTTTTTTGTTATCGGAGATAATCTCACCACATTTTAAAACTTTAATTTCTAAAGGACCATAATTCAAAGTTTCTCCTAAATTGACTATAATATTTGAAGTTTTAGCAGTAATTTTATCTAAACCTATAAATTTTGCAGTGGATAAATTATTTTTTGGTATTTGCTTTACCTTTTTTTTAATAGAATTAGTGTTTAATAAATCATTCATGGTATCGTTAATTTCTTCTTCAAAACTAGGTTTTAGCTCATTTAAATTGATAAGTGGTGAACTTAAAATTTTATCCTCAGAAAAAGAAGCAAAACTATAAACAAGAAAGAATAGTAATGTTAAAATTAAATTGCTATTTCCAGGTTTCATATTTTTTTAAATTATCTTTTTTATTAATTTTTATAGGTTTGTAACTATCTTTTGAACCAGTCTTATTTTCTATGTGTTTTTTTTGCCAAAGATATTTTTTTTCATTATTAATTGGAATTTTGTCTATTGTGTGATGCATCCACAAAAACCAATCTGATGTAATTTTGGTAGCCTCAATATTTCCAGAATATATTACCCATCTTTCATCATTTTTACTCCTATAATATTTATTTCCAAATTCGTCTTTTCCAACAAATTTACCAAAGAACAAAGTCTTTAAAAAAGTTCCAAACGTTTGTCTATTCCACCAAATAAAAAAAAATTTTAAGTTCATGCTTTGTAATTTTTAAATCCACACAATTAATAAGTGTATAATTATTTATATCAGAGACTCGCTATATTTGCTATAAATCTTTAGTAAGAGATTCCTTTTAAAATTATTATGAAAAAATTTGTTGTAGAGACTTATTATACTTGTACCTTTAAAACTGTTCATGCTTTAGATAATCTTAATGACAAGGAATTGTCAAAAATCGACTCAAGAACTGATGGAGAAGTTAAAGTTATAGATGTTAAGCTCAACAATCGTAAAACAAAAAAGATCTCAAAAGACAAAAAATCCGATGGCAAAATTGAAAAAAAAGATAGTATGTTATCCTCACCTATTTCTAAAGAAATCCTTAATGTTAAAAATCAAAATATAGCAAAAGAAAGTCCTTCGATAAGGTTTAAAAGTAATGCAAGATTTAAAATGCCAGATCGTAGAAAGGGTTATATTCAGAAAGCTCAAATAGGAGATCATAAAGTTTACTTACATACTGGTGAGTATGATGATGGAAAAATTGGGGAAATCTTTATAGATACTAATAAAGAGGGAGAGTTAGTAAAAGCCATGATGAATAATTTTGCGATCGCAATTTCTCTTGGTTTACAATACGGTGTTCCACTTGAAGAGTACGTCGATGCATTTATTGATACAAAATTTGAACCTTCTGGAAACGTAGTTGGTAACGACAGAATTTTAAGCGCATCTTCAATTTTAGATTATGTATTTAGAGAATTAGCAATTTCTTATTTAGGAAAAGAAGATTTGGCTCACACTCCCGCTATAGCGAGTACCAAAGATATAAGCTCTCAAAGTACAGATGATAAATTTTTAAAAATTGTCAAGAATATAACTTCCAAAGGTTTCGTGAGAAGTAATTACGAAGAGAAATTAGTTGATCTTTCAGATGTCAGAATTAATCTTAAATCAAAAAGTTAGTTTTTTTTAGGATCACTTTTTATTCCAAGTTCTTTTAATTGTTTAGGATCTACTTTAGAAGGAGCTTGCATTAACAAATCTTGAGCATTTTGATTCATAGGAAACAAAGTTACCTCTCTAATATTTTTTTCATTAGCTAATAACATTACAATCCTGTCTATTCCAGGAGCGATTCCTCCATGTGGTGGGGCACCAAAACTTAGAGCATTTAACATTCCATTAAATTTTTCTTCAACTTGTTTCTTGCCATACCCTGCAATAGAAAAAAGTTTAAACATTAAATCTGGAGAATGATTTCTTATGGCTCCGGATGAAAGCTCAATGCCATTGCAAACTATATCATATTGATATGCTTTTATTTCCAAAGGATTTTTAAAATCTAATTTTTCTACGTCCCCTTGAGGCATTGAAAAAGGATTGTGACTAAATTTTATTTTCTTAGTTTCTTCATCCAGCTCATACATAGGGTAATCAATAATCCAACAAAATGCAAAATTTTCTTCATTTATTATATCTAAGTCTTTAGCAATTTTATTTCTAGAAATTGATAAAATTTTTTCAACCTCATTTACTTTTCCGCAGGCTAAAAAAATACTATCTCCCTCTTTGGCCTCACATATTTTCATAATTTCTTTTAATGAATTTTCACTAAAAAATTTTCCTACAGGTCCTTTGCCTGAAATTTTATCCTTTTTTTCAATCGTAAAATAAGCTAAGCCCGAAGCTCCTTGATCTTTGGCCCAATTGTCAATATTGTCAAAAAAACTCCTTGGTTTATCTTTTGTATTTTTAGTTACAATACATCTGACCACCGAACCTTTTTTTACCAATTTTTTAAAAATATCAAATGTAACATCATCTCGAGTAAAGATTTCTGTTATATCATTAATCAATAAAGGGTTTCTTAGATCAGGTTTATCAGTGCCATACTTTAGCATAGCTTCTTTGTATGGAATTTTAGGAAATTTATCATTCATTATTTTTTTTGAAGAAAATGCTTTAAACACATTAACCATTAAAGTTTCAACCACTCTAAACACATCGTCTTGCTCTACAAATGACATTTCAATGTCTAATTGATAAAATTCTCCAGGACTTCTATCTGCCCTTGCATCTTCGTCTCTAAAACATGGTGCTATTTGAAAATATTTATCAAACCCCGAAACCATAATTAATTGTTTAAATTGTTGTGGTGCCTGAGGTAGAGCATAAAATTTTCCTGGATTTAATCTGCTTGGAACTAAAAAATCTCTAGCTCCTTCCGGGCTTGAAGAAGTTAAAATTGGGGTTTGATATTCAAGAAAACCTAATTTCAACATTTCAGATCTTATAAAAGAAATTACTTTAGATCTTAATACAATATTCTTATGCATTTCCTCTCTTCTTAAATCTAAAAATCGATATTTTAATCTAATATCTTCTGGATAGTCTTGCTCACCAAAAACTGGCATTGGTAAATCTTTTGACTCTGATAAAA
>MDTG01257554.1_pt1 | contig 18921 bp, 17 predicted proteins | sample 811421 | NCBI WGS metagenome assembly MDTG01 (sample SAMN05326645, study PRJNA326480) | marine metagenome | isolation source: seawater | place: Pacific Ocean: South East | collected 2011
AGTGAAAAGTAAATATTGATTGGCTAATAATAATCCAGTAAATATTGCCATACCGCCAACATTAGGTGTGAATCCCTGATGAGCATTTCTTCCACCACCACCAACAAGGAATCTTTTTTTAATTGCTAATTTAATTACACTAGGCATCAATAAAAAAGTACCAAAGAATGAAATCAATGAAGCAATTAAAATAAAATTCATAAAACAAATATATGATAAGGTAATGTCTTAAAGAGTAAGTATTAATACTTATTAAAACTGCGACTACTCATTATCTGATGAATAACCATAACCGTATCCGTAATTATACGAGTATTTATAACTATAACCATATCCATATCGATAACCATAAGAATATCCATATGAATTTTTTTGACCAACACCATTTAAAATAATTCCAACATTTTTCTTTGTATCAATTGAGATATCATTTATATGTTTTAAAATTTCTTTGTCGGTCACATTACAACGAACTAGATATATAAGTATATCTGAACGATTTATCAAAGATTTGGTATCAGCAACTAATAAAGTTGGAGCAGAATCAAAAATAATATAGTCATACTCTTTTTTAGCATCTTCAATTAAAATATCTATATTTCCATTATTAATTAAATTTAGAGGATTAGGAGGTATAGGTCCACTTAAAATAATGTCCAAATTTTGATGATTCTCAAATGGACAAATAATGTTTTTACGCCAGTCAATACTGCTATCAACCAAGAAATCTACCAAACCAGGAGTGTTTTTATCATAGCCAAAATACCTGTGAAGTTGAGGGTTTCGTAGGTCAGCTCCAATTAATAAAACTTTTTTACCAACTGAAGAAAAACTAAGACCAAGATTAAGGGTATTTAGAGTTTTACCTTCACCTTTTAATGAAGAAGTAACTAATAACACATTTGTTTTTGAATCAATATCTTGGAGATATCGAAGATTAGACATTAACATTCTAAACGATTCTGATACAACCGACCGATCATTAGGATTAATAAAAAGTTTTTCAGTATCAGACACATCAAAAAATGGAATTTCACCGATAATATTCAAATTATTTTCATAAGATTCAATATCAAATCTAGATCTTACTTTAGTGTCATATAAAAAGAAAATATAAAGAAAAGTAAATGGTAATAAAATAGAAAATAAAATAGCTAGCAAATAATTTATCTTTTTCAATGGGTAAGATGGGGTATCAAAAGAAAAAGCATATTCAACAACCTTAATGCTTGGCTCTGTTATCGCATAGCTGACTTGCGCCTCTTCTCTTTTTTGTAATAAAAACAAATAAAGAGCTTCTTTTATTTCTTGATTCCTTTCAATTGATCTTAATATTTTTTCTTTTTTAGGTATTTCAGAAACTTGACTATCAAACCTATTATATTGATTTAATAACTCTTGTTTAATAACTTTTAGCTGATCATAATAACTTTCTAGAGAAAACATAATGTTATATCTCAAATCAGTTATAACCTTTTCAATTTGTTTAATAGTTGGATTACTTTTTCCAGCACTTTGAATTAGTTTGTTTTTATCTAAAATAAATTCATTATATTGATAAATTAGTGAATTTAACTCCTTATTTTCTACTCCTATATTTGAAGGAAGTAAATCATCATTTTTAGATTTTAGCATATTTAGAAGTGATTGCACTATATAAATCTGATTTTCATTATTAAATACACTTTCATCAAACTTTGCACTTTTTTCTAAAGAAATAACTGAATTTACTTGCAAATCAACTAAATCATTATTATACTTAAAATTCTCTTTATCAATTTCAATTGAATCCAACTCAACGGATAAAAAAGCATACCTATCATTAACAAAATTAATTGTCCTCTCATGAATAAGCTGTCTGTCTTTTATACCATCATTATTAAAAACATCAATTAATTCATTTAAAACTATTTTAGCATAATCACGATTAGAATGCTTAAATTCCAAATTAATTATTTCGCTATCCTTGCCTACTTTTAAAGCTTTTATTTCTTCCTTAAAATTTAAAATTAATTTTTTTAAAGAATGAGTCTGTACTGCATATTCTTTATTTTTTTCCCATAAATCTAGATTAACATTAGAAATTTCAAAAGGAAGGTTATGCTTTGAACCAATAGTTGTGAAACTTTTAAAAATTAAACTTTGTTTATCTATTTTATTTGAAACAACCAGTCCATTTTCAGTTAATGTTAATACATACTGACTCTCTTCCATATTTTCTTCTACAATAATTGCTTCTAAAAAAAACGGATAATCAAGAACCATCATGGATTTAATAGTTCCAATTTCTAAAATTGTATATATTAAGTTCTTATTTTTAATTACTTGCTTTAAAATTGAATAGGATTTTAATACTTCTATTTCATTTTCTATATTTATTTTTGAACTTGAAAAAAGATCTTCAAAAGAGGGGAGTTCAATAGCACTTTCTTTTTTATCTAAAATTTTAATTTTTGCATTAGTTAGGTATTCATTGTTAGAATACCTATGAAATATAGATATAATTACGATAGAGAAAATTATTGAAGTTAAAAAGATTTTCCAAAATGCAAAATATTTAAAAAACTCTTGAATTAAATTAAATCTTTTATTTTCCTCAAAAAAATCTAAATTTTGATTATTGTTGATGTTATTTTCCATACTAGAATTAATTAAGAATTAAAAGAGTAATGCTTAACAAAATAGAAGAAATTGAAGCAATAGATTGTGGACTCCCAATAAATCCTGCACTTTTAATTTTACTGAAATTGGGCTCAATGACAATTATATCATTGTTTTTTAAAAAATAATAAGGTTTTGTTAGTAACTCTGAATCAGTTAATGAAAAATTAAATGTTTTATTTATTCCATTACTTTCTCTAATTAGTTTAATATTTCTTCTTTTGCCTTCAATTGTTAAATCACCAGCATATCCTAATGCTTGAAATATGTTGATTCTTTCATCATAATATGAAAAAGTACCAGGATTTCTCACTTCTCCCAAGACGGTAAATTTTGAATTGATTCTTCTAACCTTTACAACAGGGTTTGATAAATGATCTCCTTCTAATAATAATCTGACAAGTTCTTTTTCCAATTCACTAGAATTTAAATTTAAAACACTTATTTGACCAAGAACTGGAAAGTTAATGTAACCAAATTCATCAACCAAATAACCCTCAATTTTCAAAACATCTATATTTTGAGGAGATAATTTATTATTTGAAATTTTATTATATGGTATAGCTGCTTCAGGTACAATAGTTTGAACTACAATATTTAAAATATCACCAGTAGTCAAATTATTATTAAATTTTTTGATTGCCTTGGTAGTTGAATTGTTTTTTACGTCATTAAAATAAATAATTTGTTTTTTTGATGAACAAGAAAATAAGAATGATAAAGTAAGAATAAATAAACAAGTTTTTTTCATATTGCTAAATTAAAGATTTATAGTCCATTTGTAGTCCATTTAAATGATATTATAATAATTTTTAAAAATTTGAATTTAAGCTATTAAAAAAATGATTAAAATTTAATTTCTCAATAAATGTATATTTTTTTTTATATTTTCTATTCTTGAACTACCAAAAACTACATAATCAAGATCATATTTTTTTATATAATTAATACTCTCTTTGATATTTGCACCTCCACTTGCAAAAATACTCATCCCCATTAATTTATATTCTTTTTTGTTTTTTACAAATTCTTCCACCTTACTTAAAGAAGGAAATACATTAAATCCTTGCTTATTTAAATTGAAACACAAAATAAGATCTTTAAATAAAAATTTATCCTTTTCTTTTTTAATAAGCTTGTCAAATAAAATTGGATTTAAAGTAATAATACCCGGGTTATAACCCATTTTAACAACACATCTAATAAATTCTATAATAATATCTGTTCTGCCCAAACCAATTAACAAATCTGTAATAATATTTTGCATGTAAATATAACTTCCATTAGGTAATGAATCTGGAATTTCTAAATCTAATGCTAATGGAGTAACATATAACATATTTTTTGTAGAAATTAATTTAATTCCTCCAAAAATATTTTTTAAAATAGAAGTGTTTTTAGCCAAATAACCAAATAAACTAATCATACCATTTTCATTTACCATATTGGCATATTTATGCGGATAGGGAATACTGTAATGGATTTCTGTTGAATTTTTATTGTCATAATCTGAAACTAAATTATATCCAATTTCATTTGAATTTATCATAAAACCATCTAATCCATTTTTTAAAGATTTATTTATAAATTCATTTATTTTTTCAATAGAATCAAATTTAGATTTTATTTTCTGACCCTTTTCTAAATCAAAATGATTGACTCCAAAAAATTGATTGTCTCCTAAAATTATTTTCATGTATTTAAGATTTTATACATTAACTTATTTACTGCAACAGCTTCTTTTTCTGTAGCTAAAGATTTTTGATCTTGAATTAAACTTAACATCTGTTCAGTAAAGTCAACTCCTCTTAAGTAATATGGGACAGATGCTGCAATATCAACAACTGATAACTTCTTTATAATTTGATTAGAAGAATCATAAATCTTAATCTGTTGTTGATCAATAAAATATTTTGTGCCGTCACGAAGAACAAATTGTAAACTAAAAACTGGTTTTCTTATATTTTTATTTACCCAATTAAAATAAAATAAAACACTGACATTTTTTTTTGTTTTAAGTTTAGCTTCTACAATATCATCTACATCAGAAACAACTGATTGTTTTACTGATGAAAGTAATGTCATATCAGTATCTTCTAAAATATATTGAACTAAATCAATAATATGAGAACCCATTTCATTAAGAACGCCTGAGTATAACCCATTTCTCCAGCCTTTTGGTTTTTTTTCTATAGTATTACTTAAATATCTGCCTTCAACACTAATTATTTCTCCCAAATTGATGTTTTTTTTAAACCATTTAATACATGGGTTAAAACGTAGAACATATCCAATATAAATTTTACTTTTAACTTCTTGATTTCTAAAAACATTATTTAAATGCCCTCCGAAAGGCTTTTCTATAAAAATCTTATTATCACCTCTTTTTAAACATGAATCTAAAATTTCTTTGTGAATTGATGGTGGTGTTGTAATTAAAGAAATATCAAAAGAATCCGTAAAAGAACTATCATCGGAGTAAAATTTTGCTTTCAAATTTTTTCTCAATATCGATTTTAAAATATTATTTGGTTCAATAATATGAAAATTAAATTTTTCACTTAAATTATTTAAAATCGCAAAATGAGTTAAACCCATTCTACCGAAGCCATATATTAACACATTCATACTAAAAATATTTATAGTTTTTCATTATATAAATTTGTTTTTTTAAAATGATAATCATCCATTTTCTTAAAATATCTGTATTTTACTCTTGTTTTCAGTGAGTGGAATTCCAAAAAAAACTTATCAAACTTTGAAATTTCATAAGTGCTTGTTTGACTTTCAATAATTTTAAGAACTTCAGAAACAGGAACAAATAAACCTGTATTTTTTGCGCCTATATATTCTATAATTTTTTTAAAATGAGAATCAACCTTTCCATTTTTATAAAAATATCCAAGATGGGTATATAGAATACATATACCACCTTCTTCTTCTAATTTGTCAATAGATTCTTTGTTAACTTGATGCTTAAACATAATTTGATTAGGTGCAAAAGTTGATGCAAACCATTTATTTGAATATTTACTATACTTATTATCATAATAAGGCATTTTACAAACCTTATAGGTATTTAGGTTATCAATTTCATAATTTCTACTGTATGAAATATGTTGTTTGTGTAAATCTCCCCAAAAATAATTAGATCCTTCAATTTCTCCAAAAAAGTTATTATAACCTGAATACATCATTTTTACAATAAAATTAAAAGGAAAACTAAACCTTTTTGGGCCACAATAAATATTATCCTTATTATAGGAATGATTAATATGAATAGATGGAAATGAACCTAAAATTTTTCTATACTCATCAAACCCTTTTATAATCTCATTTCTGCAATAGTTACCACTACCGACATTATGAAGAGCAATTTCAAATCCTCTTTTCTTTAATTCTAAAACGAAATTTTTATAATCAGAATCTTGCAAACATTGACCTTTACTTCTTTTTATATCCTTTACTGGAAAAACCCATACAGTTTTAGTTGTTTTTAAATTATTTTTAATTAAAACATCATATACCTTATCAATACCACCATAATAAGCATCATCGGTATCATCGATAATTGTAAAAACAAACTTTTTATTATTTGGAAATTTTAAATCTTTCATATTAATTTTCCATTAGTTGATTTAAAAAAAGCTACATCTTTCTTTGTTGGAAAACTGAAATAACTACCTCCTTTATTAGATTTATAATCTTTAATATTTTTTATTTTATCTAAATCACTTACAATTAAATCATTTGCTAAAATTTTAAGCTTTAAAACGAGTGTAGATTGTGTTTCATTTTCTGTTATTTTAATTTTTCTTGATGCTATAATTGGCCCATCATCAATTCCTTCTGTTAATTTATATAAGGTCACACCTGTATATTTTTCTTTGTTTTTCAACACCCAAAAAGAAGGCATAAGACCTTTATAAAATGGAAGTAATGAGGAATGAACATTAAAAACACCATATTTTGTTGAATTTAAAATCTCTTTATTAATAATTTGATTACCAGCAATAATTAAAATCAAATCAGCATTTAATTTTTTAATTAAATCTACATTAGAAGAATGATTAATACTGTTAGAAATTTTAATCGTTGGAATCATAGAATTATTTAATACCTTTTCCACACTCAATTTTAAAAAAAATTTATTTTTTATGTATTTTATTGTATAAAAAAGAAAGAATGTCATTCCAAAAATCTCAAAAGTTCTTTTAAGTTTTTTTAAAAAAGATTCGTTTTTACCAAACACACTTGGGGGTGTTATAATTGATTGAACAATTTTATGATTTGAACAAGAAAGTTTATCTATTAAATCCTTAGTTGACAATGGAAGATAAAATGGATCTTCTTGAGTAAATAAAATAACATTCATTTAGTTATACATTTATATATTGAGAACACTAAAAATCTAAAACCTCGAATTTGTCTTACTATCAATCTTCTTTCAAAGAAAGTTCTATACAACCACTCAAAGCCAAATTTTTGAAAAATTTTAGGAGCTCTTTTAACATTATTGGTGTAAAAGTCAAATGCAGCACCAACTCCAGTGATAAAATTGACGTCAAGTTTTGAACAATTTTTTTGTATCCAATTTTCTTGTTTTGGTAAGCCTAAGCTAACCCATAAAAAGTTGGGTTTAACTTTATTAATCATTTCAATTATTTGATTATTTTCATTTTCAGATAATTGTCTAAAAGGAGGAGAATGTTTACCAACAATATTAATTTTAGGAAATTCAGATTTTGCTTTTAAAACTAAATCATTCAATACTTTGTTAGTATTTCCTAAGAAATAATGAGAAAAATTATTTGATTCACTAATTTTCATTATGTCATAAAAAAAATCTGGACCATGATATCTATTCAAATTTAAAGAGTTGAACTTAGCAGCAATCTGAACGCCCTTTCCATCAATCAAAGAAATAAAAGATTTATTGATAAATTCAAAATGAAATTTATTCTTAATTCCAAAAAACATTGCTTCAGAATTAGTTATAGAAATATACAGACCTTTAGATTTTTTTTCTATTTCATTAAATAATGCTTGATGTATATATTTTTTATCTTCAAAAGAAGTGATCTTTAAATTATTTATAAAATAATGTTGCATCAGTAAGAATATTACTTAGTGTTTTACAATAATCAAAATTACATCAAAATAAACTAAAATCACTAAGTATAAACCATTAGTTAAATAGTTTAAAAAAACTTATATTTCTAAAAACAAATTACTTAAAGAAATTGAATTAAATGACAATAAAAGTTTTTTTCTTTTCAATTTTTGGCTATTTCTAGAGTAATAAATAACATGAGATTTCTTGTAGAGTAAAGAACGAATTAAAAAATTAAAAACTTTACTTTTTTGTGAGCAATAATTAATCAATTTGTATATAAATTTATCTTTAATAATAATTTTTACTTCATCTAAATATACAGATTCCATTTTTTTTGATCTACTATTTTTGGTTTTCCTAAAAGCAGCTATTGGAAGATTTAATGAATATAATACATTATTTTTTGCGAATCGAGTCCATAATTCAAAATCAGCAGCCAAACTAAAATTAAGATTCAAGCCACCTGCGTTATCTAAAATTTTTTTTCTGTAAAACATACTTTCTTGTTGGAGATAACCAAAAACATTTTTTCTAAATCTTCCTTTGTATATATGTTTGCTGTTTTTAGATGATAAAGAAGAAATATTTGTCAAATTTCCTTCTGAATTTAAAAAAGATGCTAGACCAATAATCCAATTCACATCTTCCCATTTTGAAAAAACATCATTTACTGTCTTTAATGTCCATGGAAAATAAACATCATCTGCATTAATCCAAGAAATAATCTCTCCACTTGCTAAATCAAAACCCTTTTGTATAGCGTGATATTGTCCATTATCATTTTCAGAAACTAAAAAATCAATTTTATTTTTATTTTCTTTTAAAAAGTTATAAGTCCCATCCGTTGATCCGCCGTCTATTACAATAAGTTCTAAGTTCGAATAATTTTGTTGCCAAATTGAATTAAGTGTTTGTTCAATCGTATTAAACATATTAAAGACAGGAACAACTATAGAGATTTTTATCATTTTTAAAATTAATTATTTGTACTCTTTTGGATGGATATTAAAATATCCAAAAACATGGCCAAGACCTTCAACAAACTCAATCCATGGAACAAATTTATACACAAAAGAATTTGGTAAAAGAAAAAAAGGAATAGCAAAAATAAAACCAAAGAACATTTTAACAAAAGCTTTTGTAATTCTAATAAAATAAAATATAAAACCGAGATTTAACATTCTGTCTTGAATTCCTATTGAAGTCGAGCATCTAAAAGACCTTTTTGTAATCCATCTAAAATTACACCTATCTTCTGTGACAATTTCATTAGCTTTTGCATTTACAGATCTAAACATTTTAGCTCCTTTTTTCTTTATTAATCTTGTTAAAAAAGAATCCTCACCACCTGTAAGATTAAAATTTATATGAAAAGGGCCGGGTATACCATCAATAATAGATTTTTTAATTAGAGTACAGTTAGTTGGAGCATAGGGAATTAAATAGTCATTATCTTTTTCATATTTTGGTTGGAAAAAATAATCAATTGCAGCAGTAGGTTCTTTTTTGTAAATAGGGGGATTTGAACCGTAGACCAAATCAGCATTTTGATTTTTCATTGTTTCAAACATATGGTAAACGCAATTTTTATCAATAATTTGATCATCATCTATAAAAAAACAATATTTACTTTTTTCGGCTAATTTTACAGATCTATTTCTGGCATAAGTCAAACCTTTATTTTTTTCATGAACAAATAATATATTAAATTTATAATTATCCTTTTTAATTTGACCCTTAGAGGAACCATCATAATTATCTACAATAATTACATTAAATGATGAAAAATCAAAATCATTAAATAAATTAATTTCATTTATTGAGTCTAATAATAATATTAAACCATCATTTCTTTTGTATGTGCAAATACAGAATGATAAAATATAGTTATAGTTCATTAATAACTCTTTTAAAATAAAAGCTTAACATATTAAAAAAATTAATAGAAAAAGATTTTATCTTATTCCTATATAATAATAATTTATTAAAAATTGGATGATTTATAAATGGATATTTATCTGCCAAAGAAATAACTTTATTAGAACTAGAAAAAGCTCTTACATTATAAGCATAATCAATCAGATAACCATTAGCGTGGATTCTTGAAGCTAATTCAACGTCTTCGTTTTCAAACCAAGCTAAATTATTGTTTAAAGGACAATCAACTAATATACTTTTTTTAGATATTATAATTCCTCCGTCAATAAATGGAAGTCCATATTTTAAATATTTTAAATATTCTTTTGGAGGATAATTTCTAGCAATTATTAAGTTTTTTGAAATTCTTGTAGGGTCATAGCTTCCATTATTTAAAAAATCTAAGTATCTAACTTCCTTAAATTTATTTTTTGTGTAAATATATGGTGAGATATATTCAAAATTGCATGGCAAATTATCTAAAGCGTTTTTATCAAAGACTATTCTTGTATGTAAAACAATACAGTTTTCATTTTTAAAACTTTTAATAAGAAAATTCTTTTTTCTGCTGATTAAGAATCTTCTGTCTTTATTATCTTGGTCAAAAAAAACTACACGTAGATTATTAGCTGGATATTTTTCTAAAAAAGAATAGCTTGAAGTTTCAGGAGCACAAACTATAACTTCAGATTCATCATCATTGAATTGTGATTGATTATAAATACCATCCAAACATTTTAAAAGTTGTTTTTTTTCAGATTCTTTTCCAGAATAAATTATGCCACAAGACCAAAAGCTAGATTTTATTTTATTAGGTTTATTAATAATACAAATTATTTTACCTTTTTTAAAGTCACGATCAATTAATGTAATTGAGTCTTTTAAAAATTGAAATAAAATTTGATTAATTTGGTATATATTAATTTTATAAGGTTTCATGGCTATTTCAAATGGTCCATTATCATAAATAGTCAAGATACCATTATTTTTTAATGACCAAAAAGCATATTTTAGTGCATAATGAAATAAAGAGTTATATTTAATTTTTTTTGAATAAATAGTAACCGAATCAAGGTCAGTTAAGTTTTTCAATTTTTCAATATCTTTAAGATTCTTAACTATCATATAATTGATTTACTTCTATACAATAAAATATCAGACATATAAAAAACTAGAGGTTGGAAAATAAGTGAGTCTGTCATATATGAATCCATAGTTGCAAATGACATAATAATAAGATATAAAGAAAAATACCTAATAGGCATAGAATTATGTTTTTTTAGCATTAAAAATATCATATATATATAAGAAAACAAAGTGATAACACCAAAATAAGACCAGAAACCTATCAACCCAATATCTTCAGCATAAAACCCTTTATTTTTCCATAAAGAATTTACTACATATTTTCCATAATTAGAATCGGCATTAAAAATTCCATTACCAAAAAAAAGATTAACATTGTTTTGGGAATGTTCAAATAAATAATATAATAAAGATTGAATTCTAATGTAAGTATTCCCTTCAAAAAATTGTGACATTGTAATATTAACTAAAGTGTCAAAGTAATTCTGATATAAACCAAAAGAAAAAATAAAAGCGAAAACAATTAATAAGATCTGAAAAAATTTTAATAATGAAAATCTATTTCTCAAATAATAAAAATATATTAATAAAAATAAAATTGCAAAAATTGCATTTCTACTTGCTCTTATAAAAATAAATGTTAAAAAAATTAAAAAAAGAAAAAGATACATTCTTTTCTTTTCAATAAATGATTTATAAAAAGTAAGAAAAATAGAATAAACCAAAAAAATTACACCAAAGATATTAATAGAAATGGTATTTCGTCGTGAAATTGCTTTGCTTCCAAATAATATATCAGGATAGGTAATTAAGCTAATAGAATAGCAGATAACATATCCAATTGAAATTAAAATAACTACTCTATGAATTTCCTTTATTGTTGGTCTTATAACATGCAGTGTAAAATAGAAAAACATTAAATAAAAAGATTTTAAAGCTAAAAAAGATTGCAGAATGCTTTGATCCCAATATAATTTACAAGCTATTACACTCAAAAAAATACCAAAAAAATAAAATATTAAAGGAAAAGAGAATTGTTTTGGCAAATGATGTCTTTCACCAAAAAAAGAAATTAGAACGATTACAGTAAAAGAAGATAAGATCAAAAAACGTGAAAAAGAATCTACAAAACTGAACTCATAAAATGAAATCCCAAGTAATATTATAATAGTTAATAATATAGTTTTTCTTAATCTGATTTTTTCCAATCTAAAAATTTTGTTTTGAGAAAAGTATATGTATGCAACAAATTATATCCGAATGAATAATTTAATAATAAATATATAAAAACAAATCCAATTGTAATAATAAATTTATTCAAATCTAAAACATAAATAAAATAACAAGCTAAAGTATAAACAGCAACATGTAAAAGAAATAAAATTAAAATCTTATTAAATTTAAATTGCAACAAAACACTTGAGTATTTAATAAAAAAGACAAGTAAAAATAAATATGGAATTAACCTAAATACTGACATTAAAAAAATAGAATTTAACTGATTAAAATCAAATTGCATTAAAAAAAGAGGAGACAATAGGAATAGTAAAAATGAAATTAAATTAACAATAGAGATTTTTTTTAAATTACCAAAACCCAAACAAATATTATTGAAAGGCATTAGCAAAATTGAAACAATTCCAATGAGAATATAAACCAATATTATATATGTTGATAAATAGTAATCTTGACCTAATATAAAAACTATTAAATCAGGTAAATAAAAAGAAACAGAAAACAATATAAATGCGAAACCATTGAAAAACAAACTAATATAGTTATTTGTTAAATCTATAGCATTATCAATTTGCTTATTATTTGCAAGCTTAGTAAAGTGTGGAAATAAAATTATACCTATTGACATTGATAATATTTCTATTGTATTACCAAGCATTTGTCCAATAGTATAAAAGCCTAAGAAAGAAAATACAACAAATGTTTCTAAAATAATTTTATCTAACTGTTGTGGAACAAGTTTTACCAAAGTTGAAGTCGAAAAGTGTAAAGACTTTTTAATAAAATTAATTATAAAATTTTTAGAAGGAAAGAAAAAATGAATTTGAGGACTAAATTTTTTTAGTATAGGTAAACTAATTATAGTTGCTAACAAAATAGCATATGCTAAACCAATCAAATCATTACATATAAAAACAGCAAGAATTTGAAATACTCGTGTAATGACAATTAATATAAATTCAGGAAAAGATGCTTTAAATTGCTTGATTTTTGCATTAAAATAACTACGAAAAGTAATGAATTTTATTGCTAACAGCTCAGAAATAGTAATACACAAAATAACATTAAAAAGCAAATAATTATTTTCAAAAAAATTAAAAAATGAATATGATAAAATTAAAATAGCATAAATTATAAACGTAACATATGTTAAAAAAACTAGAGCATTTTGAGATTTCTTTTCATCATTAATGTTCTTATTAATTAAAAAAATATTAGAACTTGAAAAACTGTTAATTATAAATGCTTTAAAAACTGCTATCAAAGAAATTGCAAAATTTAACTCTCCTAAAATCTTTGGCCCCATCAATCTTGCAATTAAAATAGTTGAAATTAAAGAAATAAAATGTGCTCCAAACTTTAAAACTGCATTAATAAATGACTGCTTAAGCATTAACTGTACTTTTTTATTAAGAGTTCATATTCCTTTGGTGTGCCAGAAAATAATGTTGATGAAGTGTTAATCAAATTGAACTTTACAATCATTTTTTTTTGAATTAATAAATTGTACATGGGTGCAACAAATAGTTCTTTATAATTATTTACTAATTCTAACTTTTTAAAAGTTTTCATAAATAAATTACAAGATTTAAAATAATAAAGGCCATTTGAGCAGAGATTTGAAATTCTGATTTTTTCAGTAGTTCTTTTTACAAAACCATTATCATCTTTTTCTATAAAAGACCAATGATTACCTTCTCCTTTAAAAACCTCAAGATAACCTCCAATATCTTTTAAAAAACTCTTGGTTGGTTTTGAGAAATTTAGCCTAATTGAATCAATATTAAATATATATATATCATCATTATGATTAATTAATTTAGATTGTTGGATTCCAAAATAAACTGTTTCTGCTTGTCCCCTAGTATCTGAATTTAAACTTACAACTTCATAATTTGATATTCCAAGGTGTTTACATTGATTATTAACAAAATCAGCAACTCCATTTTCATTTCTTATTATAAATAAGAAAAAATCTGATTTAAAATATAAACTAAAACTTTTAATAGCTTGAGTAAAAACAAGAGTCTTTCCAAGTGGGAGCATAAATTTTGGAACATTATATCCTTCCTTATAAAAACGACTACTTTTACCAGCCATTGGAATAATAAACATAGCTAATCGTAATAAAATTTATAAGAATTAATCAATAAAGACAACTGACGCGATTTATCATCATCGTGCAAAGGAAGCATAGATAAAAAAAGATTTGTTACTGAGGCTTTTAAGAAAGATTTAGAGACACCTATATCACTAGATTTTTTATAAAAATATTTATCAATATTAGCAAAATCAGATTTTTCAATATTAAATTCAAAAATATTTTTTTCTAAATCATATGTTATATTAGAAAAACCCGTAACTATAAAATCGTAGTTAGCAATCATTGAATGACCTAATTTAGCAACATCATATCTAAAATCTCCAATTAACTTATTTTTAATATTTGATTTATCATTTAAACTTCCTCTTGGGTCAATTAATTTTAAAGAATTACTTCTAGAATCAAATAATATATTACTGAAACATAAATCACCGTGCATTATTGAAAATTTAAAATCTTTTGATAGATTTTTTATATCATTACTAAGAACACCTAAAACTTCTTCTACAAATAAATCAAAACAAACATATTTTTTATTATTTATTTGAACATCAAGATTTCTTTTAAACTTACTTTTGAAAATAAATTTCTCTACTCTTTTTCTAGTTTTCTTTAAATATAAATCCTCAAGCATATAACGAGTTTCAGAACTCGAGTATTCATCAAAATAATTTTTTTTAGCTTGTGAAATAAAATCAAAAATATTGTCTATTATTTTATATAAAGATAATTCAGGTAGATTTCCAAAAACAAATTTTTCTTGAAGAGTAGGTGCACCAATAAACTCAATCATATAAGAAGCGGTTTTCTTTTCATTCTTAAGATCCCAAACTGAAGGAACATATGAAGATAATGATTCTGGAATTTGTTTAAACCACTCATATTCATTACAAATTTTAAAAATGTTATTACTGGATTTTTTTATGTGATTATTTTTAACTACTGCTGAATTAAAACTTCTTGTAACATTTAAAGATCGTTTTGAGATATAGTATAGATTAGAATGGCCAAAATCTAACCATCCTTGCTCTTCTATAGCTGTAAATGGGTATTTTTTACTATAGTTAACTAATGAAACTTCAAATGATTCTGATTTTTTTAGTTGATCAATAAAAAATGCAGTGTTTTTAAAACTAAAAAATCCGGATAATACATATTGATAAATTTCATTTCTGTTTATAACATTTTCTATATTTAAATCATCAAGCTGACCCCATTTATAAAACATATCAGTCTTTGCAAAATATATAATATTATCTTTTAATGAAATTTTATCAAACAAAGTATCTCCATGTAAAATATAAAAACTAGGAACATCATAAACATTGTTAGAAATACAAAAATTGAGTATTGATTTACATAGGCTAATATTAGGGTCAACTCTATATACATTTATATTATTTGAACTTAAAAACAATTTATCTTTAGTTGATAAATTATAATTATTTGGAATAGTTAAAAATTTATTGACATCAAGATTTTTTATTAACTCAACCTGTAACTGGATTAGTCTCTTGTGACCAATTGGCAGAAAAGAAGGCGGCAAAAGACCAAAATCAGAAGCTATTTCATCATTTGAATATGCTCCTGAAGTTATGAGTAAAATTTTTTTTGTTTTCAACTATTAATTATTTTTATAATTTCTTCATAACTTTTTGAGATGAACTCATTAGGTCTAATTGCCTTATCGTCAACGTAAAACCCGTCAAAGCCACACCATGGTTTTCCAATATAAATTTCATCATAAGGCACATTATTTTTCTCAAGCCATTTAAAAATAATAGGAAGTGTTTTTGCCGTTATTTTACCAATATTTGAATTGTAGCTTCTCATATTTCTAGAGCTAAAAAGAATAATATTAAAACCTCTCTTTTTATATTCAATTACTTTATTAATTATTTTAATATTAGGAGAAACTAGATTGTAATCTTTATTATCTCCAAGAGTCAATGTTTTATCAATATCAATAACTAAGTTTTTCATTTAATTAAATTTTTGGGAAAGGGGAATACATATCATAAATAGTAATTTCAAGTAAATCAAAAATATATTGTATTTTTTTTAGATCATCTTTTTTAACATCATTGAACAAATTTATTAAATGAGAATTTTTATAATTGTGATCATGTATATTATTTACAAATTTTCTTTCAGATAAAAAGCTTGATCCTGATGGTCTATTTAATTTATCTCTGTTAATGCTGATGTCAAAGGTTTTTTCAAGATATAAAATCTGATTTTCAGAGTCTGTAATTATCTTTTCATAAAAAATTGTAGGATAGTTCTTATAAATTCTTAATAATTCTGCATTACTACAATACCAATCAACAATCGCTTTTTCAATTTTTGAACCATTTAAATCAATTTTTTTTAATTCTTTTAATTTAAACTCATTTAAATATCTTTTTTTAAATCGAATTGAATCTAAATATACAGAATAATAATTTGACCAATTATTTCTAACGCATGATGATGCTTGAGTAAAGGGATGTCTAAATAAAATTAATGGTTGAATATTTAAATTTATAAGGTTTTCTAAAATATATCCACCAAAAGTAAACTTATAAATAACTCTATTTTTGAAAAATCCAAAATTCATGTCTAAAAATGAATTTTTACCTAATTCAAATTTCTGTAAATATTCATTTAAACTTTTTTCATATTCTTCTGACAAATAAAAGTATTGACATAACTCCTTTGGAAGCAATTTTTTTTTCTTATAATTTATTCTTCTAGAAGGATAATCTCTATCAAAAGATTCTAATGGTTGATCAATTATTCGATCTGTATTTGAAGATAATAAAGAACTAAACAGGGTAGTTCCTCCTCTTCTAGTACCAATTATTGCAATTGACTTTTTTTGTTTTTTAAAAAAAATATATTTAGGAAGATATGATTTAATAATCCTTTTTATGTTTGACATGATAAAAGAATTTGAAAATTATAATTCAAAATTATTTAAGATATCAAACCCTCCCTTTTTAATATATTTTTCCTTCATCATCAAACTTAAATCTGACTTCATCATATCTTTTATCAAAGAAGATAAATCATATTCTGGTACCCAACCTAATTTGTTTTTTGCCTTACTAGGGTCCCCTATTAACAAATCTACTTCAGTTGGACGAAAATATCTAGTATTAATAGACAAGATCTCTTTTCCAATTTCCAATTGAAACATAGAATTATTACAAGCTTTTATATAAGCTTTCTCATTAATTCCAACACCATTAAATTCTAAATCAATTCCAACTTCTGCAAATGCTAAAGAAACAAAATCTCTTACATTTGTTGTAATTCCAGTTGCAATTACCCAATCTTCAGCTTTATCAGTTTGCAAAATCATCCACATCATTCTAACATAGTCTTTTGCATGTCCCCAATCACGTTTAGCTTCAAGATTTCCTAAATAAAATTTATCTTGCAAACCTAATGCAATTCTAGCAACAGCTCTTGTTATTTTTCTTGTTACAAAAGTTTCACCTCTTCTAGGGGATTCATGATTAAACAAAATTCCATTACATGCAAAAAAATTATATGCTTCTCGATAATTTTTAGTAATCCAAAAACCATACATCTTTGCTACGCCATAAGGGGATCTGGGGTAAAAAGGTGAATTTTCATCGTAGAATCCTTTTTCGTTTTTATTTTCAGGCATGCCTCCATAAAGCTCAGAAGTTGAAGCCTGGTAAATTTTTGTTTTCTTTTCAAGTCCTAGTAAACGAACAGCCTCCAAAATTCTAAGCGTACCTAATGCATCAACCTGTCCAACATATTCAGGAATATCAAATGAAACTTTTACATGTGACATAGCTCCTAAGTTATAAATTTCATCGGGCTGACAGATTTGAATAATCTTAGTGATATTCAATGAGTCAGTTAAGTCACCATAGTGCAATATAAACCTTGGATTTTCTTCATGAGGATCTTGATAGATATGATCAATTCTTTGAGTGTTTAATGAAGATGCTCTTCTTTTAATACCGTGGACTTCATATCCTTTTTCCAGTAAAAATTCAGCTAGATATGATCCATCTTGACCAGTTACACCAGTTATAAGTGCTATTTTCATAATTTAATTTCTTTAAAGTTGTTTATATTTTCCAAAAACCATTTGTAGGTTTTTTTAATTCCTTCATCTAATTCTGTTGAATAAGTCCAACCCATAGCTTTCAATTTTGAAATATCCATTAGCTTTCTAGGTGTTCCATCAGGCTTTGAACTATCCCAAATTATTTCACCTTGGTGTCCGACTAATTTTTGAATAGTTTCTGCTAATTCTTTTATGGTAATGTCTTTTCCAGAACCAACATTGTACAAATATTCAGATAATTTATTTTCTAAAGCATAAATAACTGCCTGAGCTAAATCATCTACAAATAAAAACTCACGCATTGGTGTACCACTTCCCCAAAGAGACACAGGACTATGATTATTTTCTTTAGCCTCATGAAACTTTCGAATCATAGCTGGTAAAACGTGAGAGGATTTTAAATCAAAGTTATCGTTATACCCATACAAATTAGTTGGCATTAAACTAACATAATCTTTACCAAATTGCTTTCTAATGGACTGACAAGATTTAACTCCAGTAATTTTTGCAATAGCATACCATTCGTTAGTAGGCTCCAATGAGTCTGTTAACAGATATTCTTCCTTAAGTGGCTGTTGTGCAAACTTGGGATAAATGCAAGAGCTCCCCAAAAAAATAAATTTTTCAATGCCTGATTTAAAAGCTCCATCAATCAAATTATTTTGAATCTGCATATTCTCCATCAAAAACTGATAAGGATAATCATTG
>MDTG01380913.1_pt1 | contig 18920 bp, 10 predicted proteins | sample 811421 | NCBI WGS metagenome assembly MDTG01 (sample SAMN05326645, study PRJNA326480) | marine metagenome | isolation source: seawater | place: Pacific Ocean: South East | collected 2011
TAAAGAAGCACCTAAAGAAGCACCTAAAGAAGCACCTAAAGAAGCACCTAAAGAAGCACCTAAAGAAGCACCTAAAGAAGCACCAGCAACAAGAGTTGACAATACCTCACAAATATTAGAATTACAAATGTTATTACAAAAACTTGATCAATTAAAAAATAAAATGTAAATAATTGAAAATTATAAATATATTAACCTATAATTAATATATTTACTTAAAGTATTCGTTTACATTTTGAAATATTTGATTCGACATTTTTAATACATGTTTAAATACTTCATTAATATTTGTGACATTTGATTTTTTTTCATCTTTAAACGCTATTCTTATAATTGAAAAGGTATCATGTGGATGCGGTTTTAAAAATCCAACATAACTAAATAATTTTTGATTTTTATAATATTCATCGTGTAATAAATATTCTAATACTTTTCCTATCGTATAGTCAATACCCTCTAATACTATATCATATGAATTTTCAATAGTAACTTGATTGTTTTTTATGAGAATATTTTCTGTATTAAACAAATCATATAATTTATTGTTTCTTTCTATTATAGAATCACACGCTAAACGCATTAGTTCTACATTACTATAAACACCAACACTTTCCAACATAAAATCAAAACTATCATCTTTAAAATGTCTTTTAGCATCATGTAAAAACCAATTTCCTCTTTCATATTCTATTTTAGATTTGACAACACCTCTTTTAACCATATCTTCTTCTATAGCATCCCATTTATTGTTTTGTTCAACAATATCTGGAGTATTTCCATATGAACAAGTGCAAGCTACATTGAACGCTCCATCTACTTTGGCAGTCGAATTACTCAATTTACATTCTAAATGTATTTTTTCACCTGGAATATTACTTGTTATTTTCGGCTTTAATCGTGTAAACAAAATATAATTTTTTGTAATAGGGTCAGGTGGAAACACCTTGTTTACAAAAGATTCTTCTAAATATTTATCTGTAGTGATATCTTTTATTTTGAAATCTTTAGATGTAATATATCTTACCGCATCTGTGGTATTTTCTTCATCGATTTCTACAACTAAATTTTTTAATTCTTCGCTATATTGTTTTAAATGAACAGGTATACAACTAAGTCTATGTTTTAAAATTTCATTATTAAATCTACTTGTATTTGAATGAAATGTAATTAAACCCTCACTATAAGGAGATGTTTTCATACAAACAACACCAATATCTGATAATATAGTTCTCCTTAAAGCATTTGCTACACTAACATTTGTATTACTAATGGTAAAAGTCATAATACCTTTTTTATTTTCAACATTATTACTAATAATTGGTAGTGGAATTTCATTTGATTTACTCTTAGACATCTTTATAATATATTTGTTTTTTATTTTAATATATTTTCAATTTAATTTAAGTTTATTTAGAGATTTGAAAAACTTATTTTATATAAATGAGTTATGTTTTATATTATAGTAAATATTGTGAAAATTGCAAAAACTTATTATATACTATAGGAAAATCTGAAATAAAAAATAAAACACATTTTTTAAATATTGATAAAAGAATTCAAGAAAACAATAAATTATATATTTTATTAGAAAATGGTAAAAAAATATTATTACCAGAAACAATTAAAAAAGTTCCTGCATTATTATTATTGAATAGAGGCAATCAATTATTATTTGGTAATGATGTTATAAATTTTTACAAACCTATGGTAAAAAAAGAAAAAACAAATGCTGTTATATTTGATGGAGAACCTATGGCTTATTCATTTACAGGAGAAACCGGCTCTACTATGTCAGATAATTATTCATTTTTGGACCAAAATTCAGAAGAGTTAAAAGCAAAGGGTAATGGTGGATTGAGACAAATGCATAATTTTGTTCCTTTAAACCATAATGACCATATTGAAACGCCACCAGATACATATGAACCAGATAAAGTAGGAACTGTAGATTTAAATAAAATTCAAGAAAAAAGACATAATGATATATTAAAATTACAAAAAACAAAATAAAAAAAATAAATTTAAACACAGTATAATATATCTAGTATATTATGAATAATAAATCCAGTTATTTGAAATTGTTTAACAATCATTTGAATGATTTTGTTGACGATATATTAACAATTTTTCCAGATGATTTAGATTTAAAAACTTGTGCTACTTTTTTAAAAAGCATGCGAAAAATTAATCCTAGAATGATAATTACTACTTGGAATACTGGTGTTGCAAATAAATACAGAAATGAAATTGAAAAAGGTGATTTATCTTTTTTTGAAGAAAAAGATTATGCTACAGATTTAAAAAATTCATCGGAAGAAAAAAAAATATTAGAAGTTATAGAAAGAATAAGAAATGATGTAAAAAATTGTGGTGAAGACAATAAAGATAAAACAATGAAATATTTGCAAAATTTGACAAAGATTTCAGATTTATATTTTTCTAATTAACAATAAATTATTTAACACAAGTATAATTTAAAGTTTATAATTTTTAATTATACAAGATAATGGAAAAACCAGAATATATATTTACTGATGAAATACTTCAATCCTTTTCTAAATTATTGTTTGATTTTATAAATGATATCATAACTACATTTCCTGAAAAAAAAGAAACTATTTTAAATAATACTGATTTAAACGCTATTTATTCGAAACATTCAAATCAAGAAACTAATAAAAAAATACTAGAATATTGTTGTGATGTATATCCTAGTAGATTTTTTGATATTTTATATAAAAATGAAGATATATTTCAAAACAATGAAACAACTTGTTATTTTCTTCCTGATTTAGACTTTAAAGATTTATGGAAACTGGCTGAAAATATGAATGATACAAAAAATGCTATATGGAAATATTTACAATTGATTTTGTTTATGTGTTCGCAGTGTATAGATGGATTAGATTCTTTCGGAGATACCGCAAAAATGTTCGAAGCCATTAATGAAAATGATTTATTAGATAAATTAAAAGAAACAATAGATGGAATGACAGAAATGTTTGATATTAGTGAAAATTTTGATTTTAGTAAGAATGATGTTTCATTAAATATGCCTGATGCTTATGACATTCATTCGCATTTAAAAGGTTTATTAGATGGAAATTTAGGTAAATTAGCTCATGAAATAGCAGAAGAAACGGCAAATGATTTACAACGAGATATGAGCGACAGTTCGACGGTTGGGGATGTATTTCAAAAACTTATGAAAAATCCAAATAAGTTGATAAATATGATAAAAAAAGTAGGGTCAAAACTAGATCAAAAAATTAAATCGGGTGAAATAAAAGAAAGTGAATTAATGAAAGAAGCGTCTGAATTAATGGAAAAAATGAAAAATATGCCAGGCATGGGAGGAATGGACCAAATATTAAGTAAAATGGGTGTTCCAACTGGAAAAAATAAAATTAATTTTGGTGCTATGCAAGCTAGAATGAAAACAAATGTTAAACAAGCAACACAACGCGAAAGAATGTTAAGAAAACTAGAGGCAAACAGGAAAAAAAAAATAGAAGAACAACTTAAACTTCAAGCTAATAATTTAAATAAAGAGCATATCAAATATGAACAAAAAGTTTTTAAAGGAGAGGGAGGAATGGAAAAATCCGTAAGAAACAAAAAAAGAAAGAAAAAAAAGAAAAAAAATAAAAACAAGAACAAAAATTAATATAACATAATATAATATATTAAATATGGATACATTTTGGCTGAATAACCCTACCATTTTATTAGACAAAAATCAATTAACAGAAATATGGCCTTTTCAAGATTTATCGATAGAACGTAAATTAAATGCTATTACTAGACTTATTCTTATTTTAACATTTTTAGGATATTTAACTACAAAATCCATGAAAATAGTTATGACAACAGCAATTACTTTAGTCGTTTTAGTAATAATTTATAAAACTCAAAAGAAAAAAGCAAAAGAAGCATTTCAAAATATAACGGTTAGTGATAAAATAATATTCAAAAAAATAATGCACGATAAATTTCAAACACCGACTCAACAAAATCCTTTAATGAATGTTATGCCTACTGATTATAGAGATAATCCACAAAGAAAACAAGCAGCACCTATTAATAACGCATCTATTGAACAAGAAGTAAATGAAGCTGTTAAAAAATCGTTAGACCCAAAATTATTTCGAAATTTAGGAGATAATTTAACATTTCAACATTCGATGAGAACATTTAATGCCCAACCAGCTACAACTATACCAAATAATCAAAAAGCATTTAGAGAATTTTGTTATGGAAATATGAAATCTTGTAAAGAAGGTGATGAATTACAATGCACAAAAAACAATACAGATAATTTAAAGTATAGATAAATTTAAGTATGAATAATATATTTTTCTTGTGTAATAATATATAAGTATGGCTAATAGTTATAGTTACGTATTTGATAGTTTGACGAGAATTGGAGATGATAACTGTTCAATTGGTGAAAGAGAAGTACAAAATCAAAATTTTTCTAATTATCCTTTAAAAAGTTTCTTTGCACAAGACTGTGGAATGACCAGACCAGTTGCATTTGCAACAAAACAACCTAATGTATTTCCTACAGGAACGCCAACAGGTAGTAATGTAGGTTTGGGTGGGTGTAATGTAGATCAAGACAGTGAATTAAAAAATGGTGATAGTGTTCCTATTATTAAATCGCGCATTAGTTTACAGCCTAGACCTTATTTAACTGTTCCATATCTTGGTAAAGGGCCATCTAAACCTGTTTTAGAAAGTCAACTAATGCAAGGCTCTTATTCTTTTGATAAAAAAAGCTGTAAAAATTTAATGGAAAAATCATTTGGTAATACAGATATTGAACTAATTCCTTCATTAAAAGCTACCGTTCAAAATCCTGCCAATTTAATTGAAAGTGTGGCAGCAGAAGGTTGGATTCGCGGTGGATTACCATCTAGAGAATTAACAAGAGATAATGATTATTTTAAAAGAAATTAAATATTTAAGAATAATTATAATTAAATGAATTTTATAAATTATGATTATTCATATAATACGACTTATATGCATAAAACAATTGGTAATGATGCATACTATAAATATGATTTTTGTCGAGTTTTTTTATGTAAAGAATATGATGACAAAGTAATAAAAATACAAGACTCTATATTAAAAAAATTCAAATCAAATGAAAGATTCAATACTATATTAAAAACATTAAACGAAAAAAATTTTAATATGCCAATACAAATGGATGAAGCTACTAAATTCTGTTTTTTATTTAATTATGATTATTTTCATTACACACATAAATGTTTGCAAGATTTATTTAAAACGGATGATATTTTAGATATTAATTATAATAATTTATTAAATTTATTAAAAAAATAATATTAGAATGATGTATAGAACATGTCTTCAACAAATTTAAAAAACGCATGTGGTATGTATAAATTAGAACAATCTATTAATAATAATATAGAAAGTCAAAAACTATATAAAGGACAAAGTGTACCTCGATATTCGAAATTTGCTAATTTAGGAATTAACTCGAGAACAGGTATTGGTGGATATTATAATAATGTATTATCAAATAATACAACAGATATCGAAAGTAGTTTATATGGTATAGGAAGTTCTAATTTAGTAGAAAAAAAAGAACCCGTTATTCCACAATTAAATAAATTAGAAGCAGCAGTATTTTTTGACCCAAAAATACCATTACATGTGCCAAATCCATTAGTTGTTAGAAAAAATCAAAGAGAAACTGGACCTTTTTCATAAATAAATTTAAAATAAAACTAATTATGTATTATTTTAAATGAATAAAAAATATCAAAATAATATAAATATGATTAAAAACAATATAGTTTTAGAAATAAAAGAAATCAATAAAAAAATGAGTGTAAATGAAAATAAATTAAATAATTATCAAAAAAATATTAATGAAAATAAACTAGCATATTTAAAAGAATTAAATACACATAACTTATCCAAAAACGAATATAATACATTCAATAATGATTTCAATAATTATAAAAAAATTGTTAATAATTATAAATATGACACTACCATTTTGCCCGACAATAATAATTTTTTTAACAAATTTATCGTAGGTGATAATTTAAACAACAATAATAGTTGGATTATTATACCAAAAATTTCTTTGTTTTCTGGAATCGAAAATATAAACGATTATACATGTCAAGCACAACACGATTTAAATATTTTATGGAGAACTAAAGGAAACAATACATACAATCACGGTTTATTGATATGGGATAATATGAAAGAAAAAAAAATTATAAAACAACATCAAATAAATAATGATGGTAAATCAATAATTACAAAAACAATACCAGAAAATGATTATATTGTTTCTAATTACGATAAAGAAACACTTTCAGAAATAAATATATGTGGAGAAAAACAAAAACATAAATGGTTAACCTTTAAAAAAGATAACAATTTAGATTTTAGAGGTAGTCCATTAAAATCATCAAGTCTAGAAAGAAATACTGTATTTTTTAATCAAACCAATATGCCAACAAAAATAAAAATCGTAAATAAATATGAAAATGGAACATATGAATTTTGGTGTTGGGATGAATCGACAAAAACAAAAGAAAGAACACTTATTAAAGACAAAAAATATGTTAAAACAATATTACCCGGTTATTTTATAGCCATTAAATTAATTAATTATGTAAAATTAAACATACATATTTCAAATGTAAAAAAAGAACCTGACGATAGTTTCATTAGTGAATGGAGAATGACACAAATTAAACGGAATAACTTTTTTGCATTTGTTAACAATGTGGATTTGACATATCAAATAAAAGTATTTCATTCAGAGCCCGTTTACAAAAGTATTTTATTTTTACAAGATTATCAAGAAAATGATAAAAAATTAAAAACAAAATTAATTGAACAAGTCAAAAATATGGAAAAAATAAAAATTTTAATAGAATTAGATACTAAAAAAATCAACGAATTGAATCAACATAAAAGAAGTTTTGAAAAAAAAGAAAATTTATTATTATACATCAAGTCCTTAAATCAACATAAGGAAATAATTATAAATAATAAAAATTTATTAACGAAACAAAGTCGTATCGATGAAGCAAAAAAATATTTAAATTTAATCTATTTATCTCAAGAAAAATCCAAAGAAATAATTGATTCAATACCAAAAAATTTATACGATACCACTGATATATCTAATAATAGTGAAAACGAAACTATTTTCACAAATGCCAAAATTATAAAAAAATATAAAAATGATTTACATTTATTGGATTTATCCATCGAAAACTTTAAAAAAGACATAAAATCGGCATTAATGAATAATTTTAAAAATGAAGTCAATGATATACTTGAAAAAATAAAATTTGAGTATGAAAATATTATAAATATTCAAAATCAAATAAAAAATAAACATTCAATAGAATCTATAGATATAAATAATTATTTGATACAAGAAACACAAATAAACTCATTAAAAAACAAAATGTCCGCGCATTATAACGTTTTAAATACAAACGACAAACTAATGATGGAAAAAAATAAATATTTTAAAAATAATGATATATCAAATTCATATTTGTTTAATATCATAAATATAGCACAAGAATTTTTTGACAAATCAACAAAAACAGTCGATATGATAAATAATGACATCGAAAAAATATTTTTAAAAACCAGGTCTGTCGTTGATGATAATAAAACAACAATAGACGACATAATAAAAATTATAACCGATACAATTGCAGAAACATTGAATAAAACGAATAAAACAAAACAAAATATTGAAATAAATAAAACAGCGAACGATACAAAGAACACACAAATCGATAAACTATACAATGATATAAATGCACAACGCGATGATATAAAAAAAATATATAAAAGAAAATCATATTATGACAATGATGACAACTTTTTAGATGTAAAAAGCGAAAGTCAGGGATTTATGGTTAAAATTAATTCTTTATCTACAGAAATTTTAAATAATGATATGAACTCATTCAGTATGATAGAAAATTTAAAAAAATTATATGAATCTAATTCTAATAAAATAAAAGAACAACGTTCTATCATTGAAAATAAGACTTCGACAAATACAGATATAATAGATTATTCAAAAACTAAATTTAAATCTATAGAAAAAATACAAAATGATTTTAATGCTGTACAAAATGATATAAAAATATATGAAAAAGAATTTACAAATCAAAAAAAAAAAGAAAAGGAAACAAATTTAAACCTTCAATTAGAAAAATCAATGAATTCTGTTCATGAAACAAATACATATATTAAATTATCAGAAATAGAATCTTCATATAACAAATTAAATATTGAAAACAATAAAGCAAGTGATATTGCTGTTGATATTATTAGCTATATTGATTCTAAGAACATTAATTTTTTTGAAAAATATATTCAAGCAAATAATAAATATGATTTAATAAAACGGTTGTTTGATGATATTGAAAAAAAATATAATTCAGAGAAATCGAAATTAACCGTCGTAATAGAAGAAATTAACTGTATCAAAAATGATTTAACAAAAGTAAAAAATTTATTAAATGAAATTGATGATACTCAAACATTAAACAACAATTTAAATATCAATATAAAAACAACAAAAAAAACAATTAGACAAATAAAAATTTTAATAGATGAATTAACAGAAAAAAAAAATACATTAGAACAAACAGGATCAGTAAACATAAACAATTCTAAAACATCTTTTCAAATAGACCCTATAGTGGTAAAAAATACCAAAAAACAATTTTTTAGAAATATTAATGAAACTTTATCCGTTATAACAAATATTTTACCACCCCCTACAGATAGTAAACGCGAGTTTATAATTAGATATATTTACCGCGATGACTCTATATTTGTAAATAATTCTACACACGCTGAAGCTTCTAAACAAATAGATGGACAAAACAATAATATAGGTATACTAGGTTTAAAATATTATAAAAAAAACGATTTGCCTTTTTTTCAGTTTTTCGAGTTAAACAACAAACAACCCTATTCTTTAAATACAGAATTGGAAGTTGGATATTATTACAATGAATCGCAGGGAATATGGAATCTACAAAATACGGAAAAAACATTCGGAGAGGATACAAGCGAGGAATGGTTAAAAATTTGGAATAAAAATACTGAACCGTTATATAAAAACAATAATGATAATGTAGTTTGGTATAAGGTATATGAGAATAATTATCCCAAAAATACTAGATTTGGTTATAACAATACAAAAACAACACATTTTGAATTATTTGGAAATCAATCTACAAATTCAGGAAAAAATGGTCCTAGACAATTAGCTTTAAAAACAAATGCTGGTTTATTAGGTTGGTTAGGAGACATTGAAAAAAAAAGAATTGAAAAAGAAATTGACAATAGAATAAATCTAGGTTCTAATAGAAAATTAAGTTTGCCCGTAGATTTTAATTATTCTAATGGTGAAGGTATGTTTATATTGAATTATAGTGAAAATGATACAGTATTTTTCAATACATTTAAAGATGTTCATGTAAAAAGTAGAACTATGTCAAATAATTACTATATGTTTTTTACAATACAAAATATAAACGATGAATCTATTGTAAATTTTTATAAATCGATGTCTATTGACTTAACTTTTGACGATACTATTTTAAGTAGTGACAATATTTTTTTAACATGTTCTTATACTGATTATTTAAATGATACAGAAGTAGATCCTTTATTAAAAAATATTGGTGGATATAAAGCAAAAGATATTAATTTTTATAAAAAATCAGGTCCAGATAAAAACAATACTTATATTTTTGCCCAACTAATTAATGGTATAGAAGAAGAATATACTATTACTACTTATATTAATGAAAAAAATAATGCAAATAGATTTAATGTCAATGTCGATGAACTATTAAATATTCACATTTACAATAAAAACGCTTTACTTTCTATTGAAAAAACTGTAAATGGTATCACGAGTTATTTATTAGAAGAAAGAAAAATAAACTTAAATACATTCGAAATTGATAAAAGCAATGATGGTTTATTGAATACATATTTATATAAAAATATTACTGAATTTAACGATAAACCAAATCAGGGAAAATACTTTTTGATAACTGATATAATTAATAATAATATTGATACAAATAATTATATTAAAATAAACGATAAAAGCACTGATTTATATTCTATTTCATCTAATATTACAATTGAACATTATAAAAATGATAATTTATTAGATTTTAAATTAAAAAATATATACATAGATAGAAACAATATATTAAACATATTAAACAGCAATAAGTTTGGACCGGACAATTATTTACTTGACAATTTAACTTTAGATGGTGAAAATTTCAAGGATGTTAAAATGAATATTACAAATGATAAAATAATATTTTTTGATATACTCAATAAAGAATATTATGATGTAGGCAATAAAATGAAAGAATTTACTTTTATAAATAAAAATAATTATTGGAAATATTACGATACGATAGATCCAAATTATAGTTTATTCCCAAATGATAATTTACCACAGGTAAAAACACATAAAATTAGAATAGAAAGTTATGAACCATTTCCCTTGGAAATATTAAACATGGATGTTTTTTTTAAGGATCAAAATAATGTTAAAAATAAATATATGCCAGAATTCTCATCAAATCCTTATACGTTTAAAAATTCAAAACAAAGTTCAACGAGTAATATAGAACATAAAGCATCTAAAGCTGTAAATGGTGAATTAAACACTTTCTCACAAACAGCGATAGAATTTAATAACAATTTGAAATGGTTTGAAGTATCATTAAATCCTCCAAATATTATCACATCTATAGAATTTTATGCAAGAGAAACTATTTCATTTAAAAATAGAATCAATAATGTAAATATATTTTTGATTGACGAAAATGGTAAAAAAATAAATTGGAAATGGAAACAAACATCTTTGGGTGATACAACAAAAAAAATAATTCTCGACGGAAAATCGAGTGTTTTGTCTGATAAATTAGATAATCCACAGATATTTGAAGAAATCGATTCAGTTCAACCATTTTCTTATTATCCACAAAATTATATAGAAAAATTTGGTAATACATTAATATATCGTATTGAAAACAATACATATAATTGGAATATAACCAATTTACAAAAATGGGATGATATATATTTACCTTTACAAAAAATTAAAAAAGAATATACAGAAAGATATAATAAAAATCTTATAAATTATGGATTTTATATTTTGCCTGACTCTAAATGGGATTACAATTGGATAAACAATGGTAAGCTAGGTATCGATAGTATAAATAATGGTTTCGATGACGTGTTAAATATTTATTCTACAGACACGAATAACGATAAAAGTTCATTAATATTTACATATATATATGATGGAACTACCAATAATTATTATCTTAATGGAAACATAATGTCGAATAAATTTATAAAAAAAAATAATGATATGATTAATGATGAAATAAATATATCGTTAGTAGACAACACCACCTTTCAACATAAAATAATTACGAAGAAAACATTTACACAAAAAGAAAATGCCGTTATAAAAAAAAAAAAGAAGATAGATTAAATAAACGAATAAAAGACGGTGAATATCTAATCGTAGACAACAATACCAATCACATGAAATTAATTGTTTCTCATCCAAATATATCCAGATTTAATTTGGATAATAAATTTAATATTTTAAATGACAAAAAAACAGAAAATGTAAAAACAATAAAATTTATGGTTGATAAAAATATAGTTGATTCGTTAAAATATTTTATATACGATATAGATGATTATATAATTTCTGATAAAAATATTACATATGAAAATTCGTCAGATGGTAAAAACTTTATAAAAAAAATAATTTTAAGCAAAGAACAACAAATATCTGGTATTAAAATAAAAAAATTAAGCAATATAAATAAAACCCATATGAAGATTGAATTGTTATCTGTTAAAAATAATTTAATTGATTTTAAATTAGATGATAGTATTAATACCATTAATAATATATCATATGATGACTTAAGATTAAATAAAATGAATATCGAACCTACTATTGTTAATAGTAAAGAAGAATTAAAACAGTTAGAAGTAAAATATGAATGGAATGAAATAAATGATACTAATCCAACTACACAAGAATTATCATACCGTAAAATAGAATCTATTGAAACAAATGAAATTATTGAACTTGATGAAACAATAATTAATATTTCTTATAATGAGAATGATAGAATAAAAGTTATTTCTGAGGACAAGATAAATTTAAATGATAAAACAGTATCCATTTTTGATTTTACCAAAAAAAAGAATGAATTACTTACAATAAAAGAAACTATAGATGAAAGAATACGTTCTCAAATTCCGGGAATAAATGATGAAGAATTTTATGTTTATCCATATAATAACAAAACAGTAGATGTTATAAATACCAATACGAATGGTGCTTTTAAAATAATAAAATCAAACAACAACTCTTTTGAAACGATATCAATAAATGACAACTTAAATCCCGTTACAGGTATTAATCCGATAGTATATATTTGGAATAATGGTAAACAAAGATATGAAAATGGTAACGATTTTTTTGTAATGCGATTTTCGAAAACGGCTAATTATAAATTAGATATATTAACAATTATTTATGGAAATACTACTATACCAGCTACATCGTATATTACAATGTGTATTCGATATTTCCCAGTTGTATATGAAGAATTTTTACAAAAACAAAAACTAATAGAAAAAAACAAACAAGAAAAGATGGAATTAAATATAATACCATTTGGTAAATATTATACTACCGATATAGAATGGCTTTCATCCAAAGAAATTTTATTAGAATCAAAAAAAAAGATGATGATATAGTTTTATTTTTATATGAAATTAAAAAAGAAACCAAAAATGGAAAATATCCAACAATGGAACAAAAGGGATTATTAAATGAATTTTATTTAAAAGATACTGGCAAAGACTATAAATATATTTTATTTGATAAAGAAAATCTTTTATATTACAATATTTCGTGGATTTTTTCAAATTCAAAAAAAATTAATTCTTCATTAAATACTAGTGATAACGATATAATATTAAAAACATGGGATGGGGAAAAGAAAAAGTTTGATGATAAATCAAAAAATGAATATTTATTTAAAGAAAAAGCGCAACGAGAAATAGAAATATCAAAAATAAAAAAAGAAGTTGAAAACAACGAAAAAATATTAATACAATCTATAGGTGGAGAAGTATATGAAAATGATGAGTGGAAATTTGTATTAAACAATATGAATGATGTTGAAAAATTAAAGAAAAAAACGAATAAAAATTTATCTACAATTACAGACAAAGAATTATTTGAGTTAACTCCAATAATTAAAGATTTCAATTCAAAAAAAAACATCGATGAAAACGGATACGATAGCCGTGGTCCAATGTTATGGGATACAGATAATAGATATAATATAAGTAATTATACAAATATTAAAGACATAAACGACTTTGTATTTGTGCCCGCTCCTTCAAATTCTCTCCACTTTTCAAATTATAAAACAAATTTATCTGTTTTAAAAAAAAATACATATATAAAAATAAATGATATTAGTCAAGACTTGTCAGAATTATTAAATAAATCGACACAAATTAGATTTTTTATAGAATATAAATCAAATCTTAAATTAATGAATTTAATAAAATCAAAAGAAACGTTTTTATGGAATGACAATATAATTCCGAATGGTATAAATATGTCAAATACAAATAAGTTGGTAGAACAATTAGAAACTAATATTAAAAATTACAAAAACATCGATTCAAAAACTACACAAATAAATTATGAAAATAGTTTTTTAGAAAAGGAATATTTATTTCATAGCAATAATTTTGGTAATAAAATGGTTATTAATACTGTAAGAAACTATATGAATAAAATAAATACATACAATAAATATTTTGAAACATATAAATTATTAAAAGAGTTGGGTCCATCGGAAGGTTTAAAAATACCCGGAGAATGGGATTTTGTATTGTTTGATAAACAATATGATACATTACCGAAACTCAATAAGTTTTCTCATGTAAATAATAAGGGAGACTTTTCAGAAACGATAGATATTGGTATAAGTGAAATAGAATTGTTTAAAATGACATTTCATAAAGAAACAAATATTTTTAGATATGACGATCCTTATGATGACAAAAATAAAAAATTATTATCGGATATAAAAGATAATAACGATATTATTGAAACTTATAAAGAAAAAATAATAGAATTTTATAATGTTGTTTTTAATGTAAGAAAATGGCAAAATTTCGTATCAAATAAAAATATATTAAAGGAATTGGGGCAAGTTTGGAATGTTTGGCGTTCTGAAAAAGACGTTATCGATGACACAAAAAATATTGAAAAATTAATGATAAATTTAAGTCCTTCTACACAAAAAAAATGGATTATTCCCGACCCTATAATATTAAAAAAAGCATTTATCAATCATACAAAAAATTATGGAAGTGAATCGATATCCGCAAATATTGATTTATTTTATAACAAAATAAAAAAACTATATGAAAATATTGATACACTACAAAAAAATACACCTATTCATTTAATCATAAATACACGCTTATTGAACCGAATGTCTAAAGGTAAAAATATATTTTTTGGTTATTTAAATGAAAAAACTATTTATCAGGTAGAAATAAAAAATAATGGAGAGATTTTAATGAATCAAATAGATAGATTTTTAATAAAAAAACAGTTAGTCGTAAATTTAATGTGGGACAATACATTAAAACAATATTCTAATAATTCGAATGTTTTGAAAATTATTTCTTATGATGAAAATTTAATATATAAATTAAATTTTAACGGTAAATCATTTATTTTGTATCATTGGCCTACATTTTATGATTTCGGAGATTCAAATAAGTTTGATAATACAATGAGTGATAAAGAGAAATTAATGTTTTATAAATCAAATAAAAGTATAAATTATAGTAAATTTATATGGTGGATGAATCAAGGTTCAAATGGTGGGAATAGAAATATGGATGCCGTATTAGGAACTAGATTAAATAGTGAATTTTCAGTAGCAAAGGGCGCAATAAAAATGCCATTTTTAATTTATCTTAGAAATGATATTATATTACCATTAAGGGGATATAATGAAAAAAGAATAAACAACATTGATATTAGAATTAGCCGTAATAAACAAGGATATTTATCATTCACAAAAAATGAATTATTAGAAAAGAAATCTAATATGGATTGGTGGTTAAAAGAATGGTGTAAACCTTTATATTTTGATGTTAATGAAAATATAGTTAAAGAAAATAAATTAACAGATGGTGGAACTAGTATTCCTCAAAGTAAGCGATGGAATGTTTATTATAATACCGTGCAAATATTTGATAATTTTATTTCAACAGATAGCATAATGCAATGGACAACATTTTTAAAAAATACGGGATGGAGTAATGAAACAAAAAAAACAATTACCCATAAAATTATAGAAACAGCATTATATCCAATGATAGAACGTGTTGTTAGACACATGAAAGATTTGATAGAGTTTTGTTTGTATTTATACGAACTAGACGACAAAAAAAGAAAATTTCTTTCTCTTGTTGATAAATATGTATTGTTTAATGATAAGAATGCAGATACGGCAAAAAAGAAGGATATTGAAATAGAATTTCAAAATATACCTGATATAGAAACTCATATAAAATCAAAACAACAAGAATTTATAAATTATTATACTTCATTTAACTTTCAAAAATTATATAAAACAATTAAAAAAAGAACATTTAATGAGGACAATAATATCATTTATGAAAAAGATGGTAAAACTGTGCAAGAAAATATAACAATGCATATGAGTAAATTAGTTCATGACAATCATATTTATACAAATTGGAGAGATTATCAAGAATATGGATGGAGAACATATGGACATGGAAGCTGTGGTGAATGGTTTGATAAAGCATTTGATCATCCTGATGTAAATAAAAGAGGCAAAATTTACTATAACGATAATTTGAAACATTTTTTCACAAAAACAGATCAAACTTTTCAATATATTAAAAATATAATTGGTGGTGATTATACATTTAACGATCATTTAAGAGCTATAAATGCCGATTACGGTAATAATTATTGGTTTAATGATTATAAAACAAGTGTTGAATTAATTGTTAAAACGCAATATCAAGAATGTATTGATATAAAAAAAGCGGTTGATTTATTTAATTTGACTTTAAAAAATAAAAAAAATGAGAAAGATAAAACGATAAAAAAAATAAATGATTTTGTTGAAAAAAATTATGATACTACAAAAAATATTATAAAAGAATATAAATCAGACCGATTATATGATTTCGATAATATTGATACTTCATATTATAATAATGTCAAAATGATTTCTGATTTTTTAATTTTACCAGACAGATTAGTTATTACACTAAGTAAAAATTATAATAGTGATACAGATGATATTATAAGTCCAAATGATGTTGATACAGATATAGATGATTCCTATATAGCTATTTACAATGGGGAAGAAAACGATACAGATATTGTTTTAAATAAATCAAAACATATAAATAAATCTAAATATATAAGGGATTTTAAAAAAACAGTTTCTTATGGTTCTAATAAAAATTGTATTGAATATTCGATACCATTTACCGAATTTGTAGACAATGATTTATTGAAATACGAAAATTCAAATATAAAAATTGTATTTCGTATAAAAAATAGTAATTCTACAAAAAATAAAACATTTGCTATTTCAAAAAATATAAGTATGGTTAACAATAATGTTAAATTTAATAGTAAAAATGCGTACCTTACATATTTAAATTTTTCTGAAAAAAATAAGTTATTAAAACCAAAAGCAAAAGAAGTTATAGATTATGTGCAAACGTTTAAAAAACCCAAAGAAACAATAAATATAGAAAATACATACAAAAATTTGTATAGCAATGAAATACCAAACGAAATAACACAATCATTAAATAGATATGAAACATTATATGATAAATATATAAGTGAAACAACAAATGATAACTATTCCAGTGATAAATGGAATTCACTTATTGAGTCTATTTATGTTGATGGTATAAAAACAAAATTAGAAAAACAAATAAAAAACACAAATAGTAATAATATTTTATGGAAAAATTATATCGATTCATATAATGATTCTTTTTTAAAATACAGTTTATTGTATGAAATTGTAAAAGGACAAATTGATATATATGAAATTACAAAAAATACATTATTTTACTATAATATTATAAAAGTAAATCCTTCTGTATCTAATATAAAAGATAGTATAAAAAACTCACAAAAAGATGTTGATAATTATAAATCAATTATAAAAATAATTAATGAAATAAATATACGGTTCAATGAAGATGTTTCAAAAAAGAGTTTTGATACTAATATTAATGATATAAACGACAGTATAAAATTAATTGATAATTATGTTGAATCGATAAATAAAGGTTTGAAATATCCACACGCAAATAGTTTAAAAATAAACAACCAAACTTATAAAAATTTTTGGATAGAAGAACGAGAAAAATATATCGATAGTAAAAATGCTATGAAAATTAAATTAGAAGAGATAAATCAAACATTCAAGAGATTGAAACAAAATTATACGACATTAGAAAACAATAAAAAACATTCTATAGTAATTGTTAATAGTTTAATAAATCAAAACAATGATTTAAAATTATTCGAAAAAATGTATGTAGAATTTGATATTATTTTAATATCATTAAAAAACAAATACAACAATATCGACAAGATAAGTCCAATAGTCAATGAGTTAGTAAATTCTTTAAAGTCAAAACATGACGTTTTAAAAAATAAAACGAAGGATTATCTACCCAATGATTTGAATATTATACAAAATGAATTTGTCGGAGTAAATAAAGAAAATATAAAATTAAGAAATCAAATAAATGAATATGATACATTTTATGATAAGTATGAGCAACTATTGAAAAAATACAACATATTTAATTTTGATATAAATATTAATATTATAGATAATGTCATTGAAACGACACAAACGACAGATTTAACCACGTATAACAATATAAAAAAATACATTAATCAAAGTGTATATCATAAATTTATAAAAAATATAGATGATATAAATGTTAAATATGCGATATTAAATGAAAAATATAATAGTAATGAAACTTTAATCAAAAAAATTCTATCGGAAAATGCAACATTATATGATAAAATAAATAACTATGTGCAAAATATAATAAACAATATAACATTAGAATATGACGAAATAATAAAGTTAAAACAAATTGAAAATGTAGAAAAAAATAAAATTAAAAAAGAGATACAAATAAGTATAAATAATTTACTATATAAAATATACAACAATGTGTATGATTCAAATGGTGATAAAATAAAAATAAATATAGATAATAAATCTGTAATATTAGATTATAATGAAAAAGAAGCAAACTATATTCAAGAAAACTATAAAAATTTAGATAAATACTATATTTGTTCTGTTATATGTTTGAATTTGTATGGATATACAATAAACGTTGAAGAAATATCAAAAATAAATTCTCAAATGAAATTTCAAAGATTTGTTTTGAAAAATCCAAATACAAACTATTACAATAAATTATTACAAAAGTTGAAAGTTATATATGATGATTTTATATTGAAACAAAATAATGCTATAAGTGATATAAACATTATTTTTAAAAAGGAGAAAGATATAAAAAAACAAAAAATTTTATTGAAGAGTTATGATTGGTTTACTAATAATATAATAAAAACCCAAATGACCAAAAATTTTTATGAAATAGATAATAGTATCGTTTTATTAAACAATATTTTGGTTGAAATGGATATTCAAAAATATTTA
>MDTG01063491.1_pt1 | contig 18916 bp, 21 predicted proteins | sample 811421 | NCBI WGS metagenome assembly MDTG01 (sample SAMN05326645, study PRJNA326480) | marine metagenome | isolation source: seawater | place: Pacific Ocean: South East | collected 2011
AAACAACAATCCAGTTTTTATCATGACGAATTACAATCCCAGCCATGTATGGATGGTTTGTAAGCTCACCTCCATGTAGTTGGACATTTTTTAAGTGAACCTTATTATTATTTCTATTCAGAAATGTAGTAACACCACAATAAGGTTCTTCAAAAGAGTTTATCATGTTTATTAATTCAAGATCTTTCAGGCTCCAATCAAGAAATCCATTTTCATTTTGATTTAATCTAGGATAATAAGAACCTATATAATTTGAATTATTTGTTAGTTTAAAACTTTCATTGTTATTTAGCTTTTTTAGAAACATTTGATAAAATTTCACTAGATTTTTATTGCTATACTCTTCAAGTTCCAAAGGAGTTTGCAAATTTTTTGGAAAAATATTTTTTTGATGCATTAAAATTGATCCTGAATCTATACTTTCATCTATTAGATGTACTAATTGATTATCAATACGATCATTTTTTAAAATACGCCAAGTATAGCCCCCCCCACCTTTATCGAATGGCAATCTACTACAATGAAAGTTTACAATTCTACTACTACAAATATTTATGAAGTTTTTGTCAAATATCAGCCTTGAACCTAGAGAAATAAAAAAAACATCATTTTTTATATTTATATTTTTTATATAATTTATAAGTTTCCGGTTTATTTGATCAAAAACTTTTATATATTTTTTTTTTTTAAAATTTTTTAATTGATCTTTAGAAGTAATTATAATTGTTTCTAATTTATATTTTTTATTTTGATTAACTAATTCCTCTATTATAGGCGAATAACCAAAAAAAATTATTTTTTTTATTTTTTTGCTGAAATTGATTAATGAATTCATATCTGAATAATTTTTAAATTTTTTTTGACAAATATTTTAAATTTTGAATTATTATTAAATTTAATTTTTAAAGCAATTATTAACGTTTTACAATCTTCTAATGCATCATGTTTTAAGTTAAATTTAAAATTATTTAATTTTTTTTTAATTGTTGATGTATTTTGATTGTTAAAAATGTTTCTTAAATTTAAAAAATAATATCTTTTATTTGGACTTTTTAATTTATTAAATTTTAGGTTCATTTTAACAATTTCAAAGTCATCCCCATTACTAGCAACTATTTCCTTTGATTTAATATTACTGAAAATATTATAAATTTTCTTTATATCTGATTTTCTTTTTTTGATTATTTTTTCATTAATTTTTGTTAGTCTTTTTATTCTATTTGGAATTTTTTGTTTTGGTAAAAAAAAGAGATTCATTTTTTTTATAATTTTTTTTTTTTCAAAATTATATTTAATAAATCCAAGTTGAATTATTTCTGGAAAAACTTTTTTTTTATATTTCTTAATTTTTTCAATAGTATTACAGCCATATCTACTTAAATATTCCGTATCAATTATATTTATAATCATAAAATTTTAATAAATAGTTGTAAGCAATTATAAATAGTATAAATCATTTTTAAGATATTTTTTTTTTTTTCTAAAAAAAATATCATTTAAATGATAATGAATTTTTTTTTATTAACTGGAATGTTTAGATCGGGAAGTACTTATCTTTCAAGGCTTCTGGATAATCATAAAGAAGTATATTGCAATTCTGATATTTTTTTTTATGTTTTTAAGCTATTGAGATATTCTGTATTAAAAAAAGAAAAAATTCACGTAGATCTTGAAAGTCCAATTGAAGATTATTTTTTAAATATTAACGATCAAATAAAATTAGAAAAATTAATTAATTTAAATTTGAAAACAAAATTTGAAATAAAAGATATTAATTTTACAAAAAAATTAATGTTAAAAAGAGCTAATTTGTATGAAAAAAATTTAATTCAGTATCTAAAAAAATTTAGACCAAAATATTTTGATGATTATATAAATTTTGCAAAAAAATATTCAAAAAAAATTTACAAAAAAAAAATATTTGGTTTTAAATCAAATTGGTGTAATGAATTTAGCTATTCATTACTTAAAAAGCATCCTAACGTAAAAATAATTTTTATAGTAAGGGATCCAAGATCTGTGATTAATTCAAAATTAGGAAGAAAAATAAAATATCCAATTCTTCCAATGATTTATCAATGGAGAAAAGGAGCTGGTATTATGTTGGATTTGAAAAAAAATCATAACATCAACAAAAATATTTATATTTGCAAATATGAAGATTTAATTTTGGATACAGGTAATACACTCAAAAAAATTTTCAAATTTCTTTCTGTTAAAAATATTAATAAATACAATTTAGATAAGATTTATGACGCTAACAATAAAGTATGGACTCAAAATTCTTCATTTTTGAAAAAACAAAATTCAAGTTTTTCATCTAATAAGAAAAGTTTATATATGTGGAAAAAAAAATTAAATAAAAGTCAAATAAAATTAATTGAAAACCTCTGTTTTTATGAAATGAAAGCACTCAGTTATGATTGCAAAAAAAATGATAATTTTTTTAAAAAGTATTATCCATATAAAAATTTAGAGAAGTTACCTTTCGATAGTAAATTTATTAAATATTTAGATAAAAACTATCATTATTCATCAAAATTATTTGATTTAGAAAAAACTAGATATAATTTAATAAATAAAAAAAAAACATTTTCAAAAAAAATGATTAAGAAATTTTTTTTAAAAGAGGATATTTATAAAATATTAAAAAATGCAAATTCTAGATAATAAAATTTATTATTTTCCTGAAAATTGGAAAGTTTCAAGAGTAAGAATGTACAATCTAATTAAGAATTATTACATGTTGAATCGTACTGTTGTTTCAAATGATCAAACCAAGTTTGCTTTAGAATTGAAAAAATTATTCGAAGGTAAAATTATTAAAGAAAAACCTGGTTCTAAATGTCTTACTTGGCGTGTTCCTAAAAATTGGAATGTAAAAGAAGCATTTATTAAAGATCAAAATAACAAAATTCTTGTCGACTATAAGGTTAATCCATTACATCTTTGGTCTTATAGCAAATCGTTTAATGGTGACATTACCAAAGAAGATTTATTGAAACATATCTCTACGGATAGACATAGACCTGATGAGTTTCCATATCATTATTCAAATAGCTTTAACCATAATTATAAGAGCTGGGGATTTTCAGTGCCCTATAATATTGTAAAAAAATTAAAAGACAAAACTTATAAAGTAAAGATTAATTCTACATTTGATAATAAAAATCACCTTAATGTTGTTACAAAAAAAATTAAAGGCTTTTCAAAAAAAACGATATTAATAATGGCACATACTTGTCATCCAGCCATAGTTAGTGATGGCATTGCTTGTATCGCTGCTGCTTATGAAATTTTTAATATTTTAAATAAAAGAAAAAATTATTATAGCTATGAGTTTATTTTTGGCCCAGAATATTTTGCTGCAGCAAGTTATTTGAAAAGAAATCTTAAAAATTTAAAAAATATTAAATATGGAATTTTTTTTGACACACTAAGTAACCATGAACTAATGACACTTCAAAAAAGCGTAGAATCTAATACTGATATAGATAAAATTTTTGAAAATATTTTTAAATATCATTTAAATAATTATAAAATTGGAAATTTTAAAGAAATGATTGGAAATGACGAAATTTTTTACAATGGAACCAACATTAATATTCCAACATTAGGCATAGCAAGAGATAAAAATCGAGAATATCACTATAATACTGATAATTTAGAAAATTTATCCTTATATAATTTAGAAGAAAGTATTTGGGTAGTTTTACGGGGTTTGTTGGCTCTTGAGTCAAATAGAAAAGTAAAATTAAAATTTAGAGGCCCATTATCTAGAGGTCATTTTTCAAAAGAAAAATTAAATGAGTTAAAAAAAATTGATTGGAAAGTAAATGAAAAGATTTTAATTTTATGCAATGGTAAAAATACAATACTGGATATAAGTGAGAAACTTAATATTGATATATTCTATGTACTTAAATTCTTAGAGAGTATCCCTAAGAAATTTATTTCTTTAAACTAATTTGTTTAAATGCTTTAAATCTTCAGGATAATCAATATCTATAGATTTATATGTCGGCATGTAATACCCAACTAATTTTTTTCCATAAAAGGTTTTTTCTTTTAAGTAATTCTTGATTCTTGCACAGTAAATACTTCCATTACCTGCATAAAACTGCTCAAATTGAGAGCTTTTTTTTTCAACCAATTTAGGAAAAATAATCTTCAACCATTTATTTTTATAATTCATAGCTTTAAATGGCAATTGTACAAATTTTGTTATTGCCATTGAAAAGTTAGCCTTTGACTTAATCAATTTTTCGATAGTACCATTAATATCTTTTGTATTTCTAAGAGGTGCAGTGGGATAAAGTACACAAACAACATCGAACTTATCTTTATATTCATTTTTGAGTAAATCAAAACAAACTTGATTAACGGTAGATTTGTCTGTTGCTAAATTCTTCTTTCTTTTTTTGACTTCAACATTAAGTTTTTTTGAAATTTTTTCTATTTTTGGGCAATCTGTAGATACTATCAATTTTGAGATATATTTTGATTTTATAGCATGTTTAATCGTATGTGAAATCATTGGTGCACCTAAAAACCTAACAATGTTTTTATTTTTAAGCCTTTTTGATCCCTTTCTGGCAGGAATTATTGCTAAAACTTTTGTTTTAGAATTTTGGTTTACCATTTTTTAAATTAATTATATATCTTTGAAAATGAATAATGTAGCTTTTTTATTTGATAAGTCAAATTCATGGATATCTAAACACTTTGAAAATTTTAATTATCTTTCTAATAAATATAGATTTCATTTTTTTTATGATTATAAAAAAGTAAAGAAATTTGATGTTGTCTTTGTTCTTGGCTACACTAAAATTTTAAGTAAAAATTTTTTAAAAAATAATAATTTAAATCTCGTAATTCACGAAAGTGATCTACCTAATGGTAAAGGTTTAGCACCGATTCAGTGGCAAATTCTAAAAGGAAAAAAAAACATTACCTTCTCGTTGATAGAAATGGAAAAAAATTTCGATTCTGGAGATATCTTTTTACAAAAGAAACTTAAATTAAATGGTTATGAGTTAAACCAAGAAATAAGAAACTTACAGGGCAAATTAACAATAAAAATTATTAAATTATTCTTAAAAAAATATCCTAAAATATTATTATTAAAAAAAAAACAACAAGGAAAGAGTACTTTTTTTAAAAAAAGGTCAACTAAAGATAGTGAGCTTAATATTAATAAGTCAATTAAAGATCAGTTTAACCTCTTAAGAGTAGTAGATAATGAAAATTACCCTGCTTTTATTAAGTTAAAGAATAAAAAATATATAATTAAAATATTTAACGCTTAATTAAACTTATAATTGAATTACAATAAATTTTTTTATTTTTAATTTTTGAATTAAAAAAATCTACTTTTATTTTTTTATAGAAAATATGAGCTTTGGGATAAAATTCACTGTCCAACATTCTTATTTTATCATGAATTTTTTTTAAATTATTTTCTAAAATTGAATTTTCTTTATTAGATAATCTTTTAAAGATTTTTATCTTTCCTTTTTGATCTCTTAGGTTGAGTTTATTCTTTTTTTCTATTTTTTTAATAATTTTAAAAGTTTTATCTGACATTCTAAAAAAAATATCATCCAATTTTCCATTTAACGATATATTGTCACTCATAATTATTTTTCCCGAGTCTAATTTATTATTTGCCTTTAGTGCATAGATAGGTGACTTTGAAAATCCTCTTTTAATTAAATTTTGAATAGGACTTCCACCTCTACCATAAGGTAGGGGTGCAGTGTGAAAGATAATGCAAAAAAAATTGTCTATAATTTTTTTCGGAATTTTATAATTCCAGTGGGGAAAAAATATATATTTTGGATTATATTTCTTCACTAATTTGAAGTTTAAATCTTTTTTATGATAAAAAAATTTATATTTATTACCAATTTTTTTTTTTTTATTATCAAGCCATCTTACAGAACAATAAACTAAAAATTTTGTATTCATTAAAGGTTAGGAAACTACTTTTCTTACCACTTCAAATGCTTCAGCCAACTTTAGACCAACAGAGTTACCTCTATATTCCGCAAGATTTTTAATACCTTTTAGAGATCGTGAACTAGGATATTTCATAATTTCTTGTTTGTAGGCTAATAATGCCAAATGTTTTTTACTCCAAAATTTTGAAATATCTATGTATAAGTTAGGTTTAAATATTGGATCAATTTTGAAACTTGTGTAATCAGTTGATGAAGGTGTTTCAAAAAATCTAATTTCAGTGTGTTTCTTTTTTATTGTTGGTCTGAATGCAGTAAGTGTTGCAGTTGAAATTATTTGGTGATCTATGTTGAGATCACTTGTGTGATGGGTATAAACAATATCAGGATTGAATTTTGAAGCAATTTTTTCAATTTCTTTTATCAAAGTCAATTTTGATACTGTATCGAGTTCATTATCTGGATAATTAAAATTTGCTATCCATTTAAAATTAAGAATTTTAGATGCTAAAACATAACTTTTTTTTCTTATATTGCTCATGTCACTTATTGAGTTATCATTCTTATGTCTAGAACCGGTTCCGTTAGTAAAAGAAATTGCTTTAACGTCATCTTTTCCTTTAATGTGATAAGCAATTGTTCCACCACAGCCAATAACTTCATCATCTGGATGAGCCACTATAAAAAGTATTTTCATTTAATTAAAACTATATTATTAAAAGTCTATGAAATCAAAAAATAAAAAATCACTTCAGTTAATTAACAAAATACAAAAAATTAGATCTAAAAATAATGTAAATTGGATGAATATGTTGAGACTAGGATTTAAACATGATCCTAAAGCTGCATCAAAAATAATGTATAATATTTACATTGATGATCAAAGAATTTCAAAATTAGTTAAAGAACTTTACAAAGTCTCTAAATGATAAATGTAAAAAAGAATAAAATTTTTTTCATTGCCGAATTATCTGCCAACCATAATGGAAGTCTAGAGCGCGCAAAAAAGTTAATTAAATGTGCAAAAGTTAATGGTGCATCTGCAATAAAATTACAAACTTATACCGCAGAAACTATGACTTTTAATTCTAATAAAAAGATATTTAAAATTAAAGAGGGATTGTGGAAAGGATATAGATTATGGGATCTATATAATAAAGCTAAAACGCCATACAAATGGCATCCAGAACTTTTTAAATATGCAAAAAAATTAAACATTCCTATATTTAGTACCCCTTTTGACATAAGCGCGGTAGATTTTTTAGAAGAATTGGATTGTCCATTTTATAAAGTATCATCATTTGAGATGACAGATCTTGAATTAATTAAAAAAATAGCAAAAACTGGTAAACCTATAATTATTTCAACAGGGCTTTCCAATTTGAAGGAAATCAAACTGGCTTACAGTACTGCAAAAAAATTTGGATCAAAACAAATAATTTTACTTTATTGTGTTAGCAATTATCCTTCAGATATATCTGACTTTAATGCAAATAATATAAAGATTCTTAAAAAAACTTTTAAATGTGAAATTGGCTTATCTGATCATTCCAAAGGATCTTTTGTAGGTATATGTTCAGTAACTGCTGGAGTAAATTTTGTTGAAAAACATATTGGTCTTGATAATCAAACTAAAGGATTGGATATCGAATTTTCTTTGAGGGGAAAAGAAATAAAATCTTATATAGATGATTTGAATAATACAAAAGAGATTTTTAAAAGAAAAATTTTTTTTAGAAGTAAGAATGAATTAAAAAATTCAATTTTTAAAAGATCTATATATGCATCAAAAGATATTAAAAAAGGAGAAAAGTTTAGTAAAAATAATATTATTACTAAAAGACCTGGATATGGTTTATCACCAATTTATTTTTCAAAAATAATTGGCTTAAAATCTAAAAGAAAATATAAGTTTACAGATATGATTTCTAAGTCGGAATTATCTTAATTCTTAAGATAAGATTTTTTTACCACACTATTTTTTGAAAAATTTTTTTTAAATTTATAATTTAGCATTTTTTCATACTCTATTGGAGTTATCCCATTCTGAGGTCTCATAAATTTTATTTTTGCTTTTTTTAAATAAGAATCTTTTTTTACTTCTTGATCCAAGTATACACTTCTTCTTAAACTATATCTGCTTTTTAAAAAATTCTTCTTAGAATAGCTAGATGTTTTAAGTGTTTTTTCAATATTTCTAATTGTATTGACAAAAATAGAGGCTTCTTTTTTTTCCAAGGAAAACATGTGTTCAATTTCTTTTTTATATTTATTTTCAGTAATAGTTTTCTCTATTAAAGGTACACCCAATGTTACTGCCATTATATCTATATCAAAATTTGGACTATGGTCGGAATAAGCTATTGGGTATTTAAAAAATTTTCTCAATTTAAGAATATTTTTAATTGCAACATCATCATATCTCGCAGGGTATCCAGGTGGGCAGTAATGAATAATGATATTTTTATTTCCTTCTTTTTCGATTAATTTAATAACTTTTATTATTTCCTCATTAGTTGAATTACCAGTATCTAATTGAATATTTTTTTTAAGTTTAGCAACTTTTCTTATTAATGGATAAAAGCTAATATCACCTGAAGCAATTTTAATAGACGGACAATCTAACTTTTTTGCAATTTTAAGCTCATCAAATCCCCCAACAGTTAAAAAAAACAAGATTTTTCTCTTATCTGCGTAATTTTTTAACTTAATCCATTCATTTTCATTTAATTGTCTTCTTTCAAAAATCTTGTATAGACTTTCTTTTTTTTCTAAAACTTTGTTATTACGATTTAAATATTTAAAATTAATTATTTGTTTTTTATCAGATAAAAGATTTTTTTTATCAAATAATTGAAATTTAATTGCATCTGCCCCCGCATCTGAAGCTATGTCAATCAGTTGTTTTGCTGATTTTAAACCATTATGAGTTGCACCGGCCTCAAAAGTTATAAATGTTCTGTTATTATTAATTAAATATTTACCAATTTTAATTTGTTTCATTTTTAAATCTATATAATTCTAAATTGAGACTCATTATTGTTAATAAAATTATCATCATAATGATGCTTTAATTTATTATTTTTATTAAAAAAAATTTTATTTTTTTTTGAAAAAGTATAATTTGTTTTATCAAATTTAATTATATTTTCTGGCTTATTTTTTTTTACATGAAATTTTTTGACATATTTGTACTTCCCTATTTTTTTCCATATTGTTTTATCTCTCAATGGATCAATATATTTAAGCAAATCATTTTCAGAGATACCAAGAAATTTTAGATAAAATTTAAGAGATTTAGGTTTTACATTATCATATTTATTAACCATCTTAATAGCTTCATCCCTTGTCATTCTACCGTATCTTATTTCAGACGCAGCATGATCTGTTCCTCTACCATATCCAAATTTTAAATATTTCAAATAATCATGTACATCATTTGCATGATCATCAATTTTATGGAACATACTAAATGTTCTTTCCCTTGGTTTTTCATATAATTTAAAATTATATTTTTTAACCATCTCTTTAGCAATTTTGAGATGATCCCATTCTAAATATGACCCTAAATATATACCTCTTATTCCAATCTTTTCTATTATATCAGTATCCGGAAATCGAAAAGGATGCAAATCACTCCAAAGAATACCATTTTTTTCTCTGTTGATTATTTGATTTAATTTTACTCCTCTCATCTGATATTCATCTCTAACCCATTTTGTATATTCGGGATAATCATCTAATGTATAAACCCCAGTATTAATTGCATATCCAGGCTCACCCCATATTATTAATGGAATCTTTTGATCTCTAGCAACTTGAAAGGGATAAGAAAAGATACCAGTGTGGTAATGCCACGTTATATCTCCTGTTTTTTTTAGCATATATTTCGAAATTTTTTTTACTTTTTCAATAGATGATGTAAACCTGATTAAATCACCATCAAATTGTTTAACTAAGTTGTTGAGGTTTCTTAATCCTAGCTGTGTATTAAAACAATGATTGTAAGTTACAAAAAGGGGTTTTAGTTTATATTTTTTTACAATAATATGAGCTTGATAATGACTATCCTTTCCACCTGAGATTGGTATTATGCAATCATAATCTTGTTTATTTTTTTTTGATAAAAACTTGTATTTACTTATTAATTCATCAAGCTTCCTTTTTCTTTTTTGCCAATCAAATTTATTTTGCCTAAAAAAATTTTTACATCCACTGCAAACACCATCATTATCAATTAATATTGAAGGTTTAGCATTTCTTGGATAAACACAAATTTTACAATAATTCATTTATCTAAAGTTAAGTTTTTTATTTTTAAGATATAATTTTGCCTTAGTAGCAGAGTTTTCACTATAATGAAATATATTTGCTCCAGCGACTGCTGCAATATTTGATATTTTAAGTAATTTTTTTATTTGGGACCATTCTCCCAATCCTCCAAAAGCAATAATTGGTATCGAAGTTAATTTGATAATTTTTTTATAAAGTTGATAATCAAATCCTTTTCTAGTTCCATCCTGATCAATTGAGGAAATATATAATTCTCCAATTTCATATTTATTTAATTTCTCTATCCAATCTTCTATGTTAATACCTGTATTAAATTTTCCTCTATCAATAAAAACTTTATGATCATTACTAATTTTTTTAACATCTATTGAGATAACGATACATTGAGCACCAAACTCCTTTGAAGCCTTATCAATAAATTTTTCATTTTTGAAGGCACTTGTATTAATCACAACCTTATCTGCACCATTTTTTAATAAATTTTTTATATCATTATTATTTCTAATCCAACCACCTGCCGCAATAGGTAAAAAAGATTTCCTTGAGATATTTTTCAATGTTTTTAAAAATTTCTTTTTTGAAGATTCTTCTCTGGAAACATTTAATATAATTATTTCATCGACCGACCATTTGTTAAAGTATTCTATAGCTATTGCAGGATCTGTATGAATGATATTAGTTAATTCAAAATTGATACTTTGTACCACAACTTTTTCATCTATAATCAATGATGTTATCAATCTTTTTTTGAGCATTTATAAATAAGAAAAATTTTTTAAAATATTTAAGCCTTCTTTTTGGCTTTTTTCAGGATGAAATTGAACTCCATAAATATTTTTATTAGATAAACTTGAACAAGTATAACCCTCATATCTAACAACTGAGGAAATCTTAGAATTGTTAGTTAAATCACAATAATAACTATTAATAAAATAAAAATTTTTATTTTTTAAACCTTTCAATAATAAACAATCTTTATTTATTTTAATATTATTCCAACCTATGTGGGGGACCTTGACTTTTTTAGAAAATTTTTTACAAACACCTTTTATTAACGATAATCCTTTAACACCTGGACTTTCATCTGAACTTTCTAATAATAATTGCATTCCTAAACATATACCTAGAATAGGCTTTTTTTCATTTTTAACACTCAAATATATCATTTTATCAAAACCTTTTTTTTTAAGGTTTTTCATTCCAGAACCAAATGTTCCTACTCCAGGTAAAACTATTTTTTTTACTTTTTTAAAATCATTCAAATTTTTGATAAGAATATTTGGAATTTTTAAGAACTCTAAAGAATTTTTTACAGAAGATATATTACTTACTCCTAGATCTATTATTCCTATCATATTTAAAAAATTATTTTATTATTTCGTTAATTAAGTATACACATAAATTAAAATATAGAACTTTGTGAAAAAAACTAGAGATATATATCATAAACAACATTCAAGAATTATTAATCATAAGCCTGCAATGGACAGATTTATATCCATGTTTAGTTATAAGTATTTTTCAATGGGGAAAGTTACAAAAAATTTTATTAAAAATTCAAAAATATTAGATACAGGCTGTGGAGATACTGCGAAAGTTTCTATCGGGATGGTAAAATTAGGGTGCAAAGATATCACTCTGTCTGATGTTGGTGACAACTGGCAGAAGAATGTTAGAAAAAGTATGGCAAATTATAAAATTAATAAAAATTTTTATAAATTAAAAAGAGGTTCAGTTACAAAATTACCATTTAGAGATCAGCAATTTAATTTTACAATTTGTCATGGTGTCTTGATACATCTACCAAATATTCAGTCAGTAAAAAAAGCAATTAAAGAAATGTGTAGAGTTACAAAAAAAGGTGGAGCCATTTATATCGTTGCAGGTAGTGAAGGAGGATTGATAGAAGAAAGCATTTTACCATCTATAAGAAAATTTTACCAAAAAGATAAAACATTTAAACTGCTTATTGATAATTTGAAACCAGACGTAATTATAGATTTCCTTCTTAATAAAAAAAAATATAGAAATTTTGATTATGAAAATAAATTCAAACTTAATAAAAAACTACTTCAAAAACTTTTTGATGTAGATTTTTGTGTTACAATTCAAAATTTAATACAAGCACCAAAAAGATTAAGTATAGGAGAAAAATTTTATACTCAAGAATTTTTTAAAAATGGCGTTAAAAAAAAATATAGACTAGCTAGATATGTTCCACAAAATAATATAAGAAATATTTTTAGTCATCTTCATTATTTATCAAATGCAGGTAATGCAAAGCTTATCAAAATCAATAGAGGATTTTTAAATATTATAAATTCTATTTATGGAAGCGGTAAGCAAGAATATATATTCTGGAAATAATTATTATATGAAAAAAAGATGCATCATTTGTTTGAAAAATAAATTTTCATTGTTAAAAACTTTTTTAAATATTAATTATTATAGGTGTGAAAATTGTAACTTTCATTTTCAAACAACACCAAAAAAAATTAATTATAAAATTAAAAAATATCATAATTATAATGATAAGTTTGGACAAAAAAGGTTTCAGCTTCAGATTAATGAAGTTAAAGAAAGAGCTGAGAATTGGTATGGTGACATAATTAATTTTATTAATAATTTAAAACGAAAAAAAGTAAAAATTTTAGATTATGGTTCAGGACCCGGTCATTTATTAAATTTTATAAATAGTAAGTATAAATATTGTTTTGAATTAAATAAGAGTCACAAATTACATATTAGAAATAATTATAAAAGTGTAAAAATTTTAAACAATCCATTTAAAAAACAATATTCAGATTATTTTGATGTTATTGTATTTTATCATGTGATTGAACATGTTGAAAAACCAGCACACATTTTGATGAAACTTAAAAAAATCTTAAAAAAAAACGGAATTCTAATAGTAGGAACACCAAATATAGACTCTATTGGCTATAAACTATTTAGAGGAAATTTTAGATTATTTGATAAAGAGCATTTATACATGTTTGGTGAAAAAAGTTTAACTATGATGTTAGAAAAATTTAATTTTAAAATATTTAAAAAAGAATTCCCTTTTTTTAAAACTAATTATTTTAATTTAAAAAATTTATTTTTGATGCTATTACTGTGGAAAGTATCACCACCTTTTTATAAAAACGTAATGACTTACTATTGTACAAAGAGAGATTAAATGAAATCAGTATTAATAACTGGAGGAACAGGCAGCTTCGGAAAAGCATACTTAAGACATATTATAAAAAAATATAGAAATTTAAAAAGAGTTGTAATCTTTAGTCGTGATGAATTTAAACAATCCGAAATGCAAAAAGAGTTTCCTATAAAAAAATATCCTTACATAAGATTTTTTATTGGTGATGTTAGATCAAAAGAGAGAATTTCCAGAGCTCTTGATGACATAGAATGTATTGTCCATGCAGCAGCTATAAAACAAGTACCTACTGCAGAATATAATCCTTTCGAATATATACAAACGAACATACTTGGAGCACAAAATATTATTGAAGCAGCTTTGGACAGAAATATAAAAAAAGTAGTTGCGTTATCAACTGACAAAGCTTCTTCACCATTAAATTTATATGGTGCAACTAAACTTTGTTCTGACAAACTTTTTATATCAGCTAATAATATTAAGGGTAAAAGAGATATATCATTTAGTGTTGTAAGGTATGGTAATGTATTTGGTAGCAGAGGTTCAGTTGTTCCATTATTTATGCAACAAATGAGAAATGATTATTTTACAATTACAGATAAAAATATGACCAGGTTTAATATTTCACTGGATGCAGGTGTAAAAATGGTAGATTGGGTTATAAATAATGCTGCAGGAGCTGAGATATTTGTTCCTAAAATACCCTCATATAATATTTTAGATCTTGCAAATGCATTCAAAAATAAACCCAAGTTTAAATATATTGGAATGCGTCCAGGTGAAAAACTTCATGAAGAAATGATTTCAAAAAGTGATTCGATAAATACCTATGATATTGGAAATTATTATTTTATTTTGCCCAATGAATATACCAATAAAAATAAAAAGTTTTTAAAAAAATTCAAAGCTAAAAAAGTTAATTTTGGTTTTTCATATAATTCTCTAGAGAACCCAAATTACTTAACTGTTAGAGATTTAAAAGTGATGGTAAAGAAATTTTTAAAAAATGAAATTAATTAATTATGCAAGACAAAGCATATCAAGAAAAGATATTGCATCAGTTGTTAAAGTTTTAAAATCAGATTATTTAACTCAAGGTCCCAATATAAAGTTATTTTCTCAAAATATTAAAAAATTTTCTAAATCTAAAAATTGTATTTTGTTTAATAGCGCTACAAGTGCTCTTCATGCTGCATGTCTTTCCCTTGGTATTAATTCAAAAAGTTCTTTATGGACGTCCTCAAATTCTTTTATATCTTCTGCTACATGTGGATTAATGTGTGGATCAAAAGTTGATTTTGTAGATATCGATCCTCAAACTTTCAATATGTCTCCAGAAATACTTGAGACAAAATTAAAAAAATCAAAGAAAAAACCAGATGTAATTGTGGTTGTTCATTTTGCTGGATTACCATGTGAAATGAGTGATTTTAAATATTTATCTAAAAAATATGAATTTAAGATTATAGAAGATGCTTCCCATGCAATTGGATCATTTTATAAAAACAATCCAACAGGTTCGTCAAAATATAGCGATATAACTGTTTTTAGTTTTCATCCTGTTAAAATAATAACCACTGGAGAAGGGGGTGCAGCTTTAACAAATTCAAAAAATCTTGCTAAAAATTTAGAACTTATATCCAATCAAGGGATTGAGCGAGACAATAGGTTATTTGTAAATAAAAAAATGAAAAATAAGAATTGGTATTACGAGATGCATAAACTTGGTTTTAATTACAGAATGAATGAAATGCAGTCAGCTCTTGGATTATCTCAAATGAAAAATATTAATAAATTCATAAAAAAAAGGAAAAATATTTTTGATTTTTATAAAACAAATATTGATCAAGACTTATTTGATATTCAATATATCCCAAATAATATTCAATCGTCTTATCATTTAGCCGTAGTTAGAAAAAAAAGTAAAATTTCAAAGAAAAAAATTTTTGATTATTTTCTAAAAAAGGGGATAAGACTTCAATCGCATTATATACCGATACACCTGCATCCCTTTTTTCAAAAAAATGGATTTAAAAAAATGAGTTTACGAAATACAGAAAATTATTATGAGAATTCTTTTTCTTTACCAATATATTATGATTTGAAAATTGATGAACAAAAAAAAGTAATTAATGCTCTAAATAAAATTTCTTTTTAATCTTATTAGAGAGAATATTTTTTCCTGTAATTATCCTAACTAAATCTAAATCAAATTTATTATCAATTTGAAAAGCTGAAAAAGCTTCGTCATTAAAAAAACCTATTTTACCAAAAAATCTATTTCTAGCTTTTATAAAACCTTTCTTATTAAAAATAAAAAAAGAACCATTTTCTAAAATTAAATTATCTTCTTCCTGTCTCATTTTCCTATTTTTGAAATTATAATTAGCAACAAGCTTTTTGTTATGTTTCTTCCAATAGCAAGGTTTTTTAATTATATTTCCAGAAAACATTGAGTTGTATTTTTTCTTTTTAAAATAATTAATAGCTTCGTCTAAAATTCCTTTTCTCCTAATGCAAGAAGTAGCTTGTAAAGCGATTACATCCTCAAATTCAACTTCTTTTTTAATTTGATTAATTGCATGAAGCCAACCTTTTTCTGACGAACTTTTGTCTTTAGAAATGTTCTGAGGCCTATGAATTATTTTTGCCCCATATTTTTTTGATAAATTTAAAATTCTTATGGAATCTGAGCTAACATAAACTTCGTTTATCAATTTTGATTTAAGGCATGCAGAAATAGTCCAAAATAATAAAGGTCTATTATTCACTAAAACTAAGTTTTTATTTTTAATTTCTTTAGAGTTTTTTCGAGCTAAAATTATTGCTATCATTGATATTAATTATAAATTATATAGCTTTAAACAAAATGAGTAAATACAGAAACAATCTTCAAAAATATTTGTTAACACTAGAGTGTTTAAACTCACCTTCTTTTGAAAGCAAGATAATTAATATTGCAAATATAATTAAAAAAAATTTTATTAATCATAAAAAAATTATTGTAATTGGTAATGGGGGCTCTTCTGCAATGTCAGATCACTTTGTTACAGAACTAACCTGTAAATATAAGAAATTAAGAAAACCCTATAATGCATTAACTCTAAATTTGCCTAGCAGTATAACTGCGTGGAGTAATGATTTTGAATTTAAAAGTTTTTACAGCAGGCAAATTGATGCTTTAGTAAATAGAGGGGATATATTATTAATTTTAACTACTTCAGGTGGTACAATAAATAAGCAATCTTCAAATTTATTTTTAGCAGCAAAATCTGCAAAAAAAAAGGGGATTAAAATATTTACTTTGTCTGGAAAAAAAAAAGGTTCTTTGGATAAATTATCAGATCAAATCATAAAAGTTAAATCAAATGAAACTCCTGTTGTTCAACTTGCTCACCAATTTATTTTAGATCAGTTTTGTGAAATTTTAAATTAATTTTAATCCCAGTATCTTAATTTCCTTGAATTTACTTTTTCAATAGCAGAAACATAATTTTTTTTGTTACCAAGTGTTATTTTTATTTTATTTAACATTTCAATTAATCTACCAAATCCATCTAAAGAAAGAGATGACCTTTGGTCGCTTCCATACATATTTCTGTCTAACGTTATATGTCGCTCTATAACTTCGGATCCTAACATTGCTGCAATGATAGATGGTGTTAGAGAAGCCTCATGACCACTATAACCAATATTACATTTAAATTTATTTTTAAGATAAATTAAGTTAATCAAATTAAGTTTATGATCTTCACAAGGATATTCAGATACACAATGTAAAAGTGTAAATTTACATTTTTTTTTTTTAAAAATATTAACAACTTTAGAAATATCTTTATAAGTTGACATCCCTGTAGATATAAAGGTGTGCTTTTTTTGTTTTGCTACCTCTTCAATGAAATCCAGGTTAGTTATTAATGGAGAAGCAATTTTATTATACTTAAGTTTGAATTTACTTAGGAATTTTAAACTTTCTAGATCCCAGGCAGAAGCAAACCATTGAATACCAATTTTTTTACAATATTTATCAAGTTTTGAATATTCATCAAATCCAAACTCTAAACCATTTTTTTGATCTCTTTGTGTATTTCCCCATGGACTTTCTCTTTTCTCATTTAAGAATTTCTCTTTATAAACAATATTGACGGTTCTTTTTTGGAATTTTACAATCTTACAGCCCGCATTTTTTGCTCCTTTTATTAATTGTTTGGCTAATTTAAGGCTACCATTATGATTGATTCCAATCTCACCTATAATTATAATTTTTTTTGGTATTGTTAAGTTTTTTATTTTATACATATTTATTTTTAATTTATTACAAATATTTAATATATAAACCAAGTGAAAATTTTAATTACTGGATGTGCAGGTTTCATTGGATTTCATTTATCTAATTATTTGTTAAAAAAAAATTTTGTTGTTGGTATTGATAACGTCAATGACTACTATAGTAAAAGTTTAAAATTATCTAGGGTAAAAATTTTAGAAAAAAACCCAAAAAAAAAATTTAATTTTATCAAAATCGATATTTCGAATTACAGTAAATTATCTAGAATTTTTAAAAAATATAAATTTGATATAGTTATAAATTTAGCGGCTCAAGCTGGAGTAAGATATTCTTTAATACACCCCGAAAAGTATGTTGAAAGTAATTTGAATGGTTTTTTTAATATATTAGATTTAAGTAAAAAATATAATATTAAACATTTGCTTTACGCTAGCACAAGTAGCGTTTATGGAAAAAGAAATTTGAACAATAAGCTATCTGAGAAAGATAGAGTAGATTACCCAATTCAGTTTTATGCTGCTACAAAAAAATCAAATGAGCTAATGGCACATGCTTATAGTAGCTTGTATAAAATACCTACTACAGGTTTAAGATTTTTCACTGTTTATGGGCCATGGGGCAGACCAGATATGTCTTTATTTAAATTTACCAAGAATATTTTAGAAAATAAAAAAATTAATATTTTTAATAACGGAAATCACGTAAGAGATTTTACTTATGTAGAAGATGTAGTTAAAATTGTTGCACAATTAATTAAAAAAAAACCGAAAATAAAAAAGAAAGTAAGTTTAAATTCAAGTAACGCACCATATAGAATTATCAATATTGGATATGATAAACCAGTTGGTTTGTTAAAATTTATAAAAATATTAGAAGATGTATTGGGAAAAAAAAGTAAGAAAAATTTTTTAAGTCTTCAAAAAGGAGATGTGATCAAAACTCAATGTGATACACGAGAGTTACGTAAAATTATTGCTATCAAACCAACAACTTTAGAAAAAGGAATATCCAATTTTGTTCGTTGGTATAAAAATTATTACAATATTAAGAATAATTTATAAGCTTTTGAATTTATTCTAATTTATGAAAAAAAAAATAGCTTTTATTATGTCATCATTGTCAATAGGTGGTGCAGAGAAAGTTATGACTGAAATTGCAAATAAGTTATCTGTAGAAAAAAATTATAAAATAGAATTTATTATAATCAATAATAAA
>MDTG01217707.1_pt1 | contig 18913 bp, 10 predicted proteins | sample 811421 | NCBI WGS metagenome assembly MDTG01 (sample SAMN05326645, study PRJNA326480) | marine metagenome | isolation source: seawater | place: Pacific Ocean: South East | collected 2011
CTAAGTCGTACAGTTTATCACGATTTAAAATTTCAAGCAGGTCATCGATCTCTAAGTCCAATGCATTTTCCGTTGGCATTTTGTACAAGTCATTTATTAATTTAAAAAACTTAGTTTCTCCATCTGAATTAGATGGATGACCAATTGCGTGCAATACATGTTGAAAAATTATGAAAGGCTCCTTGTCGTTAAGTAGAGCTTCTCTGGCTAAATCCAATCCTACTCTCTCCTGCCTTTTAGCCTGTTGACTAGGTTTCAGATTTTGTTGGTCTGCAAGCTCCAAGAGACCATTATCCCCTAACATTAACATACGTGTAGCGCTTACATCTTTTTTACTTAATGAAGAAAGCGACTCTATTTTCTGATCTACGAAGGATATACCTTCATATCGTTTATATATGTCATTAAGAAATTTATCGACTGCTTTGACTAGGTTATCAGAAGTCAATTGATCCGCTTTGTCCTTTTGAAATAACTCTAGTAATTGAAAAAAACGATTTTGGAAATCAGGAGAAAGGGCAAGGTTGACAAATTTTTCTCGTGTCAAATTTTGGAATTTAGGAAGCTTTTCATCTATGTCATTATCTAATTTTTTCTGCCCCTCTTCAATTTGCTTGATACCCTCAATGGCAGAACCTCCAACAGTATCTGTCTGAGAAGACTGCTTGCGATCGTCAATCTTACCTACTTCTTTTTTTGCATCCTCGAATTTTCCTTCATCCCGTAGTTTATTTACCTCTTTTAATCTTTCTTCACTAGCCTCTAATTCGGTTACTTCTTTGACATCTTTTTCAAGTGCTTTATTTTCCCTTTCAAGTTTTTTTAGTTCGCGTTCTACCCGTGCTTTTGCAACCTCCCTTGCACGCTTTTCAACTGCCTCTTCATCCACATCACCACCAAAAAAGACTCTATCTCCCACCTCATTAGGGGTCATAATGTCCTCGGCATTTTCAGATAACTTAATAAGCCTTTCTATCTTGCTAGGGGTCAAATTGCCTATCAATAGCTCACCCTTTTGAGGTCCATCTGTGTACCTGAGAGCAATAGAACTATCCGGATTAAATGTAAATCCAAGCGCCTCGAAATCTTTGAGCATACTTTCTATCTCATCTCTTGTAGGTGCATTAGAAAACTGTGAATTAAAATCTCTATCTAAATTAAACTGTTGCTTTAAGTTCCCCAAAAGATCATCTGAACCTTCGATCAGTAGTACGTCATTTCGAAGTATTTCTAATTCACGATCAATGTTGGTATTCTCAGGGAGCTTCCGATTTATAGAAACTAATGCTTCGTCTGGAGTAGATAGGTCGCTTGAAATAAGTCCTGCTTCAAGTTCGCGTATTGCCTGTTTCCTATCCTCTTCGGTAGGCTCAGATAGCTCTGCTATCTTTTCTTCATTTTCCTCGATCTGCTGACTCGAAGTTAAAGCACGCTGTGCTTGCTTTGTGCCTTCTTGGGTATCTACCTGCTCCACAGTTAAGGCAGTTTTTACCTTTTTGTCTTCGCGCAATTGGTCTAGGTTATCAAAATATATATCTACTGGTGGGATTGGATCTGGAGATGTGATCTTACCAACTATTTCGTATCCTTGAAAAACAGCAGTTCTTTGTCGGTTTCTTATTTTTTCAAATTTACCCTCTGGGCTTGATCTGGTTGGGCTCTGGGAATTTAAAACCTTAATTCCGTCCTTAGTGTTTACTGCAGTTACCACCCTTATGGAATCTACGGGATATTTCTCTCCTTCTTTTTCTTGACGGAGTACAAGTGCGACCCTTGTGTTAGTGGTCTCTTTGGTCATTCCAGCAGAAAGAGATTTGCCATACGCCTTTCCGTCTAACTTGATTCCATCCTCTAAATCTGAATTAATTTCAACGGTGGAAACAGCAAAGGGGATTTCTCCCTTTTGGTTTTCAAGCTCAACTCGATCGGTTGAATCTACCTCCAATCCACCAATATTGTAATATCCGTCTTCTATTTTGGCATAGTATTCCTTGCCATCAATTTCCACTGCATAGAATGCTTCCTTGAAGTCAAAAGCATCTGGATTATTCAGTAATTTCTTTTCACCTTGCCTGATCTTTTGACTAATAAATTTCTGCACCGAATCTTTTAGTTCCTCTATACTTGAAGCCTTGACTTGTTTGGCTTGCTTCCTTGTGCCTCCCTGCGTCTTCCAGAGTAACTTAACATTACTCTCTTTAGAAAACTCATAGTCTTCTTCGGCGATGTATACATCTTCACCAGATTCATTCTTTTGCTTTACGAAAAAGTACTGGGGTTCTTCGAGTACCTCAGCAGTTTCTTGAGAGTTACTTGTATTCCCAGTATCTAAATCCTCGAACTGCTTACTTTTTGGAGGACTGGTTTCTTCTTTAACTGACACTCTTTTAAGTTGGTTTGGCTCGTACTCCTGCCCACCGACAACTACGAATCCTTCTGGTGTAACACTATCAACTGGGGCAATCTCTCCTGTAGACTTAATCTCTACAGGACGATCTACCTCAATCCAGTCTTTTCTTGATACACTCTCTAATCTATTCTGATTTACTCGTTCGTATTCTTGCTTCTCCAGTTCATTATCCAGCCTAGTTCCCAGTTGCCATTCATTGCTGGAATTAAGAACTCCAGCCTTCTGTAGCACGGCTAGTACTGCCGGACGCCAAAGATTGCTATCCTTACCTAAAGCCAGTTTTATTTCTTCTTTTTTATTGCCTGCAAACCCCCCAGTTTTGTTGGCTTTTGCCGTATTTTGGGACATGTTATTTTTAGACAGGGCAAGCAATTTATTATATAGCAATTCCGCTTCTTTTGCTACAGATGCCTTTACGCCCTCTACTTTATTATTAGCAATTGATATCGTTACCAAAGGTTCGTCTTTTGGCATCTTTGGAACCCTAGACCCACCTACCGTGACCTCTGTCTCCTGTTCCTGTACGGGAGTGACTACAGGTTCGACTGTTTTAGTCTGTTCTGGAATATCAACAACTGGAGAAAGGACTGAAAGAGGTACATTTGTTTTGATCGTACCATCTCGCATCTTAATTACCGCAGAATCACCAACGACTTTATCGATAACACCCACTCCGTCAGTGGTTGCAAGCTGTACTTCGTCTCCTGGTTTGAATCGTGATTCCTCTCCTCTTTTCTCTCTTATTTCTTCGAGCAGATTTTTTTGTTTTGGGATAGTCGGGTCTTCAGAAATTGGCTCATCAACATCGATTTTAGGGGTGCTTTTCGGCCCTTTCAATGCACCGATCAAAGTAAATTGACCACCTCCCACCGCTCCAAGCACGCCAGCGTCAAAAAGTCGGCTAATCTCCTGCCCATCAAATTCTATTTCCTGTCCCTTCCCGTACTTTTCCGCAACTACATTTAAAAATTCCTGAGCGGCTTCGGTTCCACCCTCAACAAACAATCCTTCGGGTAGACCCATAAGTACTCGCTTGTAGTATCGCTTTGCAACTTCCTTGGGTGCTCCCGTGAGCTTACCTAACAGGGTGGCTGCACCTGCAAAGTCCAGTCCGCCAGAAAGGGTTCCGAACCCCAATGCTATAGACCTTGCTCTGCTTGGTTCAATGTAGTCTGGATCTGATGGGTCAAGTTTACTGTATTCGTATAGCTCGTTGTAAATTTCACCTTGCCCTAAACCTATGGAGGAAACAGCAGTACTTGCTAAGGATCCTACGGCAAAACCTTGCCTCGCTCTATTCTTCGCTTCGAGTTTCTTCGCTTCTATAAAGATGTCCTCAATGTGATCGGCTGCGGAACCTTTTTCTCTTTGTGCAATTGCTTTCTTCAGTGCTTTTTTGGCTTGGGTCTTGGCTATGCCGTATCCTATGCCTCCACCTGCTAGGTATGCACCCGCAGATTCTACTACTGATGGTGCTGCTTCTCCAAATCCACCTGCCAGAAAGCGTGCCACTTCAGCCGGATTACTCCACCGAACATCACTTGCCCTATCAATGGTTGGTCTGTCTCTAGCGGCTTCCCCAGAAAGACCAGCGGCTTTGTCCATGAGGTATTGCTCGGCACCATCCAGACCCAAAACTCCAGCACCTAACCCGAGAGCACCAACTCCAGTTGCACCTAACCCGTAGGTTCCACTTCTTAACCCAGAAGAAAAGTCATCAAAAAGTCCCTGATCTGGTGCGGGTCGGTTTTTTAAATCTAGCCAAGCATTTGAAAAGTCAGAGCCGTAGTTTGCGGAAATTTCATCGTGTGACAATCCTCTCTTTTCGTATTGGGTTCCAAGAAAATTGGTTATTTCTTCATTGGAATATTCACTGGTATCCTTGCCATTTTGCAAAGACCACTGGCGATACCAGTCCACATGCTTGTTACTGGGGTCATTTACAAAGCTCATTAATAATCATCCCATTGACCAGTTAAAAAATCATAGATTAAATTCTTTGTTTGCGATTTTCCGTCATCCCATGATTCTGGGGGTTTTAGAGCATTAAATGCTCGCTCAGTTGCTTCACCTCCTGCGATTGCACCAAGTCCACCTCCTATAAGCTTTGATGCACCTGTTGCTAATGGGTGGGGGAAAACGGGTGCAAGTGCTGCTCCTGCTTTTGCACCAGCTATAATGCCTGGTGTTTGTTTTGCAGTTCTCTTTAAAGCGTCTTCTCTGGTCTCAACATCCTTGAGATCCATAGTTGGTATTTTAGATTTTTCCCGTGCAACTATTTGCTGGAGTATCTCTTGTCTACTGCTTTCATTCATATCACGAAAGCTCTCTGGTAGCTCTACAACTCCAACCCCATCTATCTCTACTATAACCATTTTACTGGCTCGGGCTTACATCAGGTCTTAATTTATAATCGACCGTTACGCCGTCCTTGGAAGGCATCGGCAAGCGCTCATTTGCCTGCACTGCAAGGTTATTGACTTCATCTAAATTTTCTTTATCTGCTTCAGTAATATTACCTAGAATGTTTAGACCTTCGTAGGCTAGTAGCCCATAACCTCCGAATTTAAGAAATTTTTGTACTGCTGGATTCTTTAAGAATTTTGGTGATGGAAGATACCTAGTAATAATACCTTTACGGGAATCTTGAATGAACTTTTGCATTTCGTCAGGCTTCATCTTGAGAATTTTATCGTCTGCAGGAACTTTACCGCCCGTGGATTTTGCTATTTTCTTATAGGTATCTATCAACCTTTTGTCCGCCTCTGCTTGTGACAAGGAACCTTTCTTGTTTGCATCGGGAGCTCGGGATGCTGCACCTCCTTCGGGTCTAATATCTAATGGATTTGATGCGTTTGGACGGTTCGTTAAACTTTTTGGGTTTCTTGTATTCGCCTTTTTAACTGCGTCTTCAACTATTTTTGGATCCCCTTTGGTTGCCTGTTCTAAACCATAAAGCATAGAGCCGCCTAAGGCTAATTGTGGTGCGTTATTTAGTGCTGCCTCTCCTACATTCTTGCCCACATTTATTGCGCCCCCTACAATTGATCCAGGAGCAATTGGATTACCTGAATCAGCTGTAACATTGTTATTCGTGTTACGAACAGGAGGAACAATCAGACCAGAATCCATATCCAATTTTGGTGGTGAAAGAGTTGTATCTGAATCTACTGAAGAAACTTCAGGCAAAGAATAGCCAAGTTTCGAAATTGATCCTATTGTGGCATTATAGCCAGACATTATTTCCTGACCCTTTTCCCTTGTTAATCGATTTGCATAAGATTGAGCTTCCTGCTGAATCTGGGAAAAGTTTGGACTTCTTTGCAACAAACCCATTGCAATGTCTCTGTATCTTTGAGAGCGGGGATCGACTTTTATTTCACTGTTTGGCACATTACCACCGTATTCTAACTCCTTCTGCCTGTAGTGTTCAGCTTGTATTACTTCATCCCCAAGACCAAGAGCCTGTTGATTGATGTAGTTGGTGTAAGCATCTTTCCTGTATTTAAGTCCATCTCCAGACTGCCACCTGTTTGCAGTTGCAATAATTCTTGCAGCTGGCAATCGCAAAGACTCGTATCGCTTGTCAGCAAGTTTTTGTTTTGCTGCTTCTTGCTCCATCGCCATTTTGTTTGATGACTCGGCAACTTTAATGGCATTGTCATACGCCATTTGTTGTTTTTGTAACTCGTTTTGTCGGTTACGCTCAGCATTTAAAACCTCAAAGTCTCTAGCTTGCTTGCGTTCCGCATACATGTTCGGATCAACTGCAACCATTTGCGGAGCACGCCCATCCATTCTTGTGCCAATACTACCAGTATTCAGTTGTTGTCTCTGTAGGTTTTGCCCTTGGCTAACGGAACCAGTCGGCATGATTGCGGGTGGTCGATTCTGATTGGCAGATCTTGCGATCTGCATTGCTTCTAGTGGGTTAATCATAATCAAAGATTCCTTATATCGTCATATATTTGCCTCGAGCCACTTACGATCTGAGGCAAATTCCGAAGTGCTGTGTTCAAGTCGAAACCTCCCCCTCCCGTGTTCACAACTGGTGCTGGATTATAACTAGCAATAGGTGCAGGGAGTAATCCAGTAGATGTATATGGAGATACTGTTCTTATCAAATTACCTAGAGGATCAAGTCCCGCATCAACAATTTTGCCCGGTAATGCTGCGCGTTGACCACCTAAGGAATCAATTAAACCTGTATTCTGTAGTCGCATATTTACCAGAGAATCAGTAAGGTTTCTGTCGTCATCTAATATAGCTTGATCGATTCCGAGGTTACTACCTTCTCCCGCAAGAATCTGATCGCCATAGTCGAGCGCTCGCAACCTATTCTGCAAATCTGCCTGCGACCCGTAGACTTCAGCAAGAGCAGGATTTACTTCTGCGAGTTCTGCGTTTCTGGCGGCTTCTATTTCGCCACGCTCTCTTAATATTTCTGCAATTGCTCCTGCTTGGTCTGCTCCTCTTTGCGCGGCAATCATTCGTCCAGCCATGTTCTGACCAGTTCCGCTACCACCGATTCTGTTTAACATACGATTAGCGTTAGCTGCTTCCTGTGAAGCCGCTCTTCTTTCGGCGGCGGCTTGTGCAAGACCACCTGTAACACGTGCGTCCTGTAACGCATCGAATCCTCTGTTCGTGTAGTCTACTTGAGTATTGATAGAGTCTCTTAATGCATTTGCATAATTACTTCCTTGAGCAAGCACATCGTCTATGAAAGCTTGATTCGAAGCGGCGGTTCGTGTGTTTAAATCTTTTTGCTTATCCGCTAATCCTCTAAAATCTCCTTGGAATCTTCGGTAATCCGCTTCTAATCCATCGGGATCAAAAAGGCTTCCTGCGGTTTGTAATGCACTATCTGACATATCTTTAAGACTACCGTATACATTATCCTTGTAGTCCGTCATGAGTGCTGTTGAGTCGCCCACCATGTCCGTAAAATTCTTGCCTATGTCGTTAATGCCAGTGTTTATCGTGTCACCCGCATCTCGGAGGTAGTTCGGGAAAGCATCCAAGTCTTGTCCGCCTATCGAAAACCCCTCGATGTATGATTCATCGCCTGGCGAGGCTAGTAAATTTTTAATCTTTGCCGTGTCGGAAGGATCAATGATTGGTGCCTTTCCTCTACTGGCTAATGTGCCTGCTAAGGCTCTGTTATTTGCAATATCTATATCAGTCATATTTCCTGCCCCTTTTGTTGCCGCTTCACGCGCGGCCTCCCGTTGCGCCTCCATGGCACGCTTTGCCTTGTTTTTGTCACTGTCATCCCAGTTGTTTTCAACCACACCATCTAATATGTTGACTGCAGTACTAGCAATGGGTCCCCCCACAACATAAGCTGCAGTACTCAGTGCATCATCTATAGTGGCATCATTTATTCCAAATGTCTTGGTAGAATCTATACCGAGAATATCATCCCTAACCTTTCCTATACCACCCCCGATAAAAGTTTTATGGGGTATACCTAAAGATTTGTTATCATCGAATCCTAAGATGTCGTCGAATAACTTTTTCTTTATGAATTTAAAAAGTTTATAAGAAGGAACATCTGGACTGCCCTGCTCTTTTACTCCAGGAATAATCGTGGCACCAGAACCACCAATGGATTTTAAAACTTCTTCCTCTAAAGGATTTAAGTACGCAATGCGCTCTTGCCCGAACTCCCCGTCGACGGGTGCATTTTCATTGAGTAATTTGGCTGCCTTCTGAAGTTCATTCATAGCCATCCCATGCTGTACAATCCCCAAGTATTAGCACCATTGGCTCCTGTTATTATCAACCTGCAAGTGCCATCTATTATCGGGCAAAGAAATTGTGCAGAAATACCTGAATTTTTATCTGAAACATTCTCAAAAACTAAATTCATAGATTCGTTGAAAAGTGCACCACCTCCCGCTCCAGCTAAAGTATTAGCTGTCCCAAAGTTATTTGTGGAAGATGCATAAACCCTGAACCTAGGATATGCACCACCAACATGACGTATGACAAATATAGCCCATGTTGCTTGTGGTGGAAACGAACCATTTGCACCAGTAGATGAGTTACCCGTAAAAGTAAGTTCTACATTTGAAGAACCATTAGTTGAGGCATAATCTGTAACTAGATTATTCGATATTGGATTTGATAATCCCCCGATACCATAAAAATTACCAGTTACATTCAAATTCCCGTCCACCTTGGCTCCCCTTTTAATCTCAACCTTTCTGGTTCCTAAGGGATCAATGACTAAAGCCTCGTTTCCATTAGCATCATCATTGTACAGCAACGAACTACCTCTACCAGCTCCGCCATCTACATGATCTGTTAAGAATATTCCTTTTGTTGTTAAAGATCCAAAAGTCCCATCAGCCAAAGCTGAAACAATTCGCAATGGTGCACGAATGTGGGTTTCATTGCTTGTGCCTAAGTTAAGAGAAATAGAAGGTACTCCATTGATTGCATCACCAAGGTCTGTTCCGCCATCTGCATTAGTAGTTACCCCCAAGTCACTAATTATTTGATTTCTAGCGGTTTCTGCGTCTGAAGCAGTTTGTACGATTAATGCACGATTTGACTCTAGCGACTCCCATACTGTTAAGTTCACGTTATTTACTGCATCCCTAAACAACATTCCTCCAGGGTGAGTTCCCAAGACATTTGATACCTTTGTGTCTAAATCCGTAATATCTCCGGCAATGGTTGTTGCTTGGTCTGTCAAAGACTGGGTTGTATCTGACCTGAGAGTATTAATGGAGGTATTAAGTGAATCGAACTCGGAAGATGATGAAGTGGATGCAAGCCCAATGTCTGCAACAAGCCCATTAATTGCCTTTCTTAAAATTTCAAAGTTTGAATCAACATCATTGAAATCGAGAGGATTGCCAGAGTTTCTGGACCGAAACTTAATTGCGGTCTCAGAAGTGGTAAAATCGTGTCCCGTGAATTGATTTACATTTGCTTGCGGCATTGTTACATTTTAATTCGTGTTACTAATTTCGTCAACTTATCTTATGTGGTGAGCCCCGCGGTAAAGTCTGCAAGATTCCCAAGGTTGACGCTACCTAACTTAAGACTTCCTACATTTACGGCTGCTGGGGTTGCGGAAACTGTATCACTGGTTGAGTCACCCCCTGCTACTGCTGCATGATAAGTATAGATAACAATCGTTTGTGGGTTTCCGTTTTCATCGACATGCTCAATCTCTTCAATGTCATCCGACCCTGGAGATACACTGAGAGTGTGAACATTTCCACCTCCTGCATCATACTCATAATCTTGGTCTGCAAAACTTCCTTTTATTGATTGGTAATCTGCGTCAGTAAAATCAGAACCTGCAGGTGCGTCGAATATTATTGGATTAACACCAGATATAACCACATGGGTATTAGAATTGTAGTGAAATTCAATACTGGTTATATGATTTGGGTTACTAGTATCTCCCTTTACGAATATGAGTGAATAACCAGCGGTAGGAATCGTCTCTTCCAAAAAAGCAGCTGTGCCACTTGCTACTGTTCCAAGTACGAAGCTGTCTTCTGACTCATCCCATACCAATGATGCAGCATCATTGCCTTGTCCTCTCTCGAAGAAAAACCCTTGGTCTTTAGTGAAAGGACCAGCGCTTGCTCCTTCGGAAAGGCGGATAAAATTATCCTTAACATCCAGATTTGCTGTAGACAAGGTTGTGGTTGAGCCCTGAACGGTTAAGTCGCCCGTTATTGTAGTTCCGCCATTAACTGTTAAGTTGGCATTTGCTTGTGTAGTGCCGACGGTTGTTGCACCCTCGATAGCCATTGAGCCCGTGAAGGTATTGGAAGCTGCGCTTTTAAGATCAGTTACTGCTTTTTCTGCAGTCTGCTTTGTTTGCGTGCCTAATTTATAGAATATTGAGTTTTGATCTGGTTGAGACATGATTATTATGTGTTTAGAGTCGCTATTTTAGCATCGTTAATTTGAGAAGTGAGTTGAGAAAGTGAAACATCCAAGAACAGATTTCCGTTGGTGGTTAGTAGAGAAGGTATAAAAAATGTGATGTAGTCCTGCCCTGTGACAGTTACAACTTCCCATTTTCCAGCTGCATTAATAGTGTCCACTTCAGTGCCATCCAGTTCATGAATTGCACCCCGTAGCGAAGTAGTTGATACTTTATGTAACCTGTATATATTACCCTGAACTAAATTGTTTTCGTTAGCCAGAGCCCGAACAAAAGGTCTGTTATCTATGGAGAAAATATGGTCATTTCCGTCATTAGGTACAAGGACGGTATTATCAAAGGTAGTGGATTCGTAAACATCCTGTCTTTTTTGAAATTGTAATTGATTAGTCGTTGAATAGTGACGAATACGAAAAAAGTCACCGGATGAAATAAAATCAGTACCCGATGTGTAATTAACACCTGCAATCGTAGACCCTGAAAATTCTATTTGAAAATCTGGAGGTGACTCATTTTCTGTATATGTGGTATCTAAATATGTGGCTCCAATTCTTACTCCACCACCTCCATATTGAAATTGGAAATATCCGTTTTCTCCATTTGGAATGGCTTGCACTGAGGATGCACCTGAGTTAAATCCGTCTGCTCCATTTATTTTTCTTATTGAATTACCAGTTACCTCAACTGTACCGCCCGATGTTTCGCCCTTAAATATAGATATGTCGGTAATTGTTCTGGCATCGGCATCCGTATTTATTTTAATACCATGAACATCCATGATGCTTGGATTAAAACTTATGTTATCGTCGGGAAATACTGTAATTATTGAACTTCTATCTTCTTCTCCATTTTTTTTCCAAACGACTTGTGCTGACTGCGGAATGCTCCCAGCAGGTGCAAACTTTAATGCAGTCAGTGTAATACTTTGGGTCTGCGAAGCCTGCCTGCCAACATTTACTTGATAATTACCCTCAGTCAATCTTTCGCTGAATCGTTGTATTAACGCAACATTTCCACCTAATCCGTTTACATTACCTACTGCCAGTTCAGACGGATCCAGTTCGCCCGCAACAATCTCCCAGTTTACGGGAGCCAAACTTACAATTTCCCACTTCGTTCCCCTGTCTGCGATACCTGGTTCAACGACAAATCCTAAACTGCCACTTGCAGAAGCATTTGGAACGGACAAATGCGTGATTGTAACTATATCGTCTTGCCTAAGTATTGTTTGTCCTTGATGGTGATTATGTGGAACGCCATAACCATAAGTAACATCCTGCAAAATTTTTACTGTTTGACCAACTGCAGGAGTTAAATCTGGTCTAAGCTGATAATTGGGAGCTACATCAACCACCTCCCAAAGACCCCCTCTTTGGAATTGCTGTTGGTTGTTACTTCCTATAAATCCTTTTGTCCCGTCTGCTTTTGTAAATTCTATATTTCCACTTCCACCAATTATTGAAATTGTGACTATTTCGAATTGGGCATAGTCTACATTGTTTTTTGAAAAGGCGGTATTTATCCGAGCAAGCTGACCCACTTCCAAATCAACAGTTGTATTCTCAGTGTAGATATTCGTTGCTTCAAAGCTTCCATTCAGAATTTTTTCACCCGATAAATTTATTTCCGTCAAGTTTGTCCATTGAACATCCGATACGGTCAGATTTCCGGTTGGTGGAGGAGTCTGTCCTCCGAGTGCAACGATTTCACTTTCCGCAGCCGACAGTCGTGTTTCAATATCAGATAAATCCACATCTCCACCAGACTCTCCAGCGGCTTTGACTGCCTGTCCTAGTTGATATAATATACTGTTTGTATCTACGCTCATTTTGTAAATGTTGCCACCAATGTCCTAGGTCCTGACATTGTAATTGTTGTTGTGGCTGTATCTGACTCACCTGACAACAATCCTGTCCAGCCACTAAATGAATAAATGCCAAAAGGCACAGCGGTAATCTCTACTGTTTCACCTTCGTCGTAAGTGTTCCACTTTCTTAAGTAATTCGATATAGATGCAGCTCCTCCCGTCGATGCTGAAACATTAAGGGGATACTTTAATATTTGCACATCTCCTGTTGTTCCCGCAGTAAAGTAATCAACTGCATGTTTCAGAAGAATATTGTATTGTGCTCTTGTAAAATCTACAGCATCATCTTGTAGTTGAATGTACTCAGGGAAGAATCCAGCGTCATTTGTCCAGTTTGCGCCACCAAGACTTTCAATATATGGCAATTGACTCCAAGTTTTTACCCCATCTCCTATTTTAAACTTGTTTACTGTCGTATTAATAGCTGGCTCACCCAAAAGAAGAACAGGGTTATTATTTTCCCACTCGCTGTCAGTTCCTTTGCGTAAACTTAATCTGGCGGTTACAAATCTATTGGGTTGTGGCATTGTAATAATAATTTATCGTGTTACAAGAAAATGTGCAATCAATTTTTTAGAAGCAAAATATCGACATAAAGACTAAAACTAGCTCTATCTGATTGCACATAAATGGTTATTTGGTTTTCATCCCAACCACAAAGTTGTATCAACTCTTGACTTACAGTAGTTGGACCTGCGAAATTGTTTTCTCCATTAACTGCAGTCAATTGCACATGGTCTGGTTTACCGTGAGTCCATCCAGTTGGAAGCGGAACATTTAATGTTGTCGCACTTGTTATCTCGCTTGTTCTGAACCCCAAAAGTTTTGGTATTGTACTTAATGTGTTCTGTAGGTTTGTAATCTCACTTATTGCATGACTATGTGCTGTGGGAGCCCTTGTATCAGACAGCCTAGAATCATTACCCTGGCAAAAAGAATTTGCACTTGTCCCAAACGAACCCGTTGTTACAGCTCCTGCAGTTGTCGTTATTAAAGGCTTATTTGATGTTGCACCTACTCTGCCATCATTGCTAATGTTTCCATGTGCATGTGACTTGGGTGTCCTTGTATCAGACAGCCTAGAATCATTACCCTCGCAAAAGCTGTTTGCAATTGTTCCGAAAGCTCCCGTTGTTACAGCTCCTGCAGTTGTCGTTATCAGGGGTTTGTTTGGTGTTGCACCTACTTTTCCATCGTTAGAAATATTACCATGTACATGAGCACTAGAAGCTTTTCCGTTAAGTGCTTCCTGTAGTAGACTAACCTCAGAGATTGCGTGATTGTGTGCAGAAGGGGCAAAAGTTAAGGGAACTCCACCAAGATCACTGTAGTTGCCACTTGTTGCGATCGTTGCAAGATTCAACTGGTCAGGTGTGACTGAGTGTGGATTGTTAAAATCAGCAACGTGTGCCTGTATTCCTGCATCGGCTCCTTCTGCTACGGTAGCAACTCCTTGAATATTTTCTTCAGCATCTTTTGTTACCTTTGAGACTTCTCTTAACGAAATAGCCCTATTTTCGTCGATTGCTTCGACTAAATCAGCTTTGATATACTTGGAAAGTTGGTCATCTAGCCTAGCTAAATTCTCTTTTACTTCATCCCACCAGTCCGCAAAGTTTTTGTTAAATTGCTTTTCGTCCTGCTCTTTTTGTGGCAAACTTTCGTTTTCAGGAAAGGATGCCTCGGTAGTTCTTTGAAATGGTCTTACCTTCATCCTTGTCCAGTAGCTTGAGTTGTCGCCCTCGTGTTCACTCCTGATGCTTCAAAAGTTCTACCAACAATTTTAATCGGATTGTCTAAAACTGTTCTTATGGCTGATTCCATGTAATTGCTTACTACATCAGCTCCGTCTGTGTTTGTTTTTGTTTTTAGAGCCACATATCCAGGTTGCACATAATTATCGGGATCTTCTGCGTATTGTGGTAATACTGTTATTTCATCCCTTATGTAAGGTGCTCGTAAATATAAAGGGATCATATTTTCGTCTTGCATTTCATTAAGAGTAACAAAATCTTGAGTCACGCCATTGACGACACTCATGGTTTCCGTAGTCTCCGTTCCTTGCGGTGCCGATGTAGTACTTATCTTTACTCTCACAGGAGCGACATCGTATTTGCTCGATAGCTCAAGGACATAAGACCGAACTTCTTTATCAGAAAAACTGTCTCCAAAATCAATTAATCCACTTCTTATTCTGGAAGTATATCCGTATCCAACTCGGCTATATATTCTGTACGCCTCCGTCTCCCCATACAACGGGGGACCATACCCATATCTTACGAGTACACCACCATACTTTGGGTCTTCCCTGTACTGCGTTCCTACACAAATGCTCGAGGCATCGTCTGATTGATGTACCCCCATAATAAACCACATTTGCTCAGGTCCCAACCGATTGAACTTAGGCTTCCTAATCGTTGCACACGCCGTGAAAGATGCGTCTATTTGAGAAAGTGTTTGGTTGATATAATCATAAGCAATCACACCCCAATCCAGTACTGGTTGTGATCCTTCCGGTAAAGGCTCGTTAAAATCATCCACAAATTGCCCCGAGCTATTTTTCTTATACCCAAGCGGGCAGTTAATAAATATTTCTCGTGTTACTGGATTGTCTACAGAATATATGAACTCCGAAAGTTCAGGTGGTACTATTTGCCAAAATGGAGGTCCAAGTTCAAAAACTGGGATCGGTTTTGGTTCGGTTGATGATCTGTTTATCTGATATACCCCAGTGTTTCCTACGAAAATATGCTGATTTCCACTGACCTGTATTACTGTGTGCCTGAAGTCAGCATTTCGTCCTCCTGTATATCGGGGGTCTACCGAAAAAGGTTGTATTGTACTGTTAGCCGCCGTCAGAAAAAAGAATCCAGAATCTCGATAAACCACAAGTTTATCTGCGAGTTCTTTCATTTTAAGAATACGGGTGCCGTCCTGCGAGAACTCTTGGAACTGGGCAGGGCGTCTGTTTTGTTCCTGAAATGGTCTTAGTACCATTGGGTATGTACCTTCCACCATCGGTAGACCTGTTGCGGGATCAACGAAAACTACATTATTCTGTTGGTTGTTTACCAACTTTAGTGATTTATCAGAGCTATCGAATGAAAAGAATGTGGGATAAGAACCTCCTCCATTCTGATTCATTGGCAAAATTACTTCTGTCCCGTCATACATTCTGACTTTGGGAGCATTTGTAAATTCCTCGCCGAGTGCTGTGTGCGATAATTGGAACCCCGTTACGGTAGCGGTGTCACCATTTGAAATCGTAAATCCAGAAATAGCAAAGTTTTTTGTAAATGTAACTATATCTCCGACAAGAACAGGTCTGTCGTCAGATATTACGACATCTACACTTGGGATTATTTTGAAGAATATTCCACTCTGCAAACGAATCGGGATCAAGGAAATCTGCATCTCCAAAATTTCTGAATCTGTAAAAGTTTCACGAGGCGCAAACCTTGCCTTCAGCGCATTGATTGCTGATGTTCTAGAAGCTGCACTAAAGTTTTCGTTATCAAATTTGATCGTTCCCGTCTCATCTAAAAAAGCTCCCACATGATCCACGTCCCCATGGATTCCGAACTTAAATTCTTGGTACATGCTTGCTTCTGTATTGACTGCAAACTGCTGTGAATACTGAAAAAGATACTCACCGCTTGCATTGATGGTTAAGTTTCCCGGTAAACCACCTGACTCTGCGATCACGGCGCCATTTTCTTCTATTCCTGCATTGAACAGTTTTGGATCTCCTTCAGCAGAGTACACGATTCGGTACTGATGTCTTTGTGTTTGTACTGTTCCAAATAGTGGGTCGCCTTGCAGATTACCATAGGGATCAGAAGCTTCTTCGAACCAAGTTTCAAAGCCCGTGCTTATCATGGTTAAGTCTCCACAAAAGAGTCTGTCTTGGAAGTTTGATATTGTTCCCACGGACATGACTCCATTCTCTCTCAATCCATACAAGGGATAAGCCTGAGTGTACTCACCTTTGTATACCACTGGTAAATCTACACCATTGTTAATAACTAAATGATTTCTTATTTCAGCAAACTCCCACCGATATGCACCTCCTTCGAATGGATCTTTATACGTTCCGTCTGCCTCTTTTGCATCCATGTAATTAGGGAATGTATATATCGTTTCCCAAGTGAAATCTTCCGCATTATTAGTGAAGTATTCTGGATCGTATGAGATGTTTTCTGGTGCATCTAAACCATCTATTGTGGCATATTCCGTGATCGGGTTAGGATTGTCAAAGTCTACTTGGTAATCAATTGCGAATCTCTGATCTCCAGACTGCAGTTTAAGAACTTTGTTTCCTGCGACTGCAATCAATACTGGTGTGCCGTCCGTACCTGTAAACTGATGCAATCCCCTAATAGGTTCTTCGCTATTAATTGCATCATCATTCCCAGAAGGATTAAATAAATCCCATCCTTCCCTTCTTAATTCACCATCTACTTCTCTTCTAAAGTTTAACTTTTCCGTATAGTTTGCAGATGATGACAGATAATTTCTTTCGTCTGTTAAAGGTATATCATCAGAGGTTGAACCAATCAATGCACCGCCTTGTGACGGATGTATTGTTACATGCTTATATCTTTGCTTCTTACTCATGGCTTTTAACCCTTTAGATGGTATACCAGCCTGGTTGGGCTATTGTGGGATTGGGGGGAGGCTTAATCGGGTAGATGGCTAAATTAAAAACATGGCTTTCCTCAAGAAAGAATAAAGGAGTAAAATACTGGTTCAAGGGGAACATGTCAGAATAAATCATATCAAACGCTGCCTTGTGACTACTTGTTGCTCCATTGTCTACCAAAACTATATCGTCATTAAAACCAGTGTTGTTAGCACCTTTGTTATCTACAGTTCCTATGTAAATAGCTGCATTATCCCTGTAAGGGTCTATGCTTTCTCCTTGGAATTTATTATAAGCACCACCTGAATTGAAATTAGTATTTTGCTGCCAACCAACAGGGTGTGGCGAAGGGTCGCAAAATTGAGGCTCTACATAAGTCCGATAACCTGTACTTGGGTATCTGGGGAAATTTATGTCGTCGACGGGAGCATAATTTTGATGAATTTCCTGTCTTATAGCGTTAAAACCATATCCAACTCCTGCATACATAACTATACTCATATATTCACGTTTTCGAAATCCAACAGCTATGGATTCATTAAACAAGCTATTCACACGAGAGCTAGGCGTTTGCCACTTTACCTTATAATTACCTGAGCCTCCTCTATTAACAACATTGTAAGTTTCCTCTGGGCCAAAAGAAGTAACAAAATTCGCTGTGGGAGCCGACCCATAGCAATACATTTCAAAGAACCCTGCTGTAGAGGCATGTTGGGTTCCAACTCCACAAAAAGCATATCTTATCAAGTAATGGTTATCGTCATAAATAAAATCATCTATATTTGCTGTGGAGTCGCATGCAGTTACTGATACTTGCCAGCCAGACAGAGGTCTTCTTTTAATTGGGTAGATGTTAACTTCTTCTGCTTTGTAATCCCAAGAAGGAGAAGGTGGTGAGGTACCAAGGTTTAGGCTATTCATTAAGGATAAATGATTAGCGGTTGCTCCATTATTCGTAACTTCTGGGGTACCGAACCCTGTTCCAGCAGAAATTTCAGCTGCAGTAATATCAGCTCCTTTACTAATGACTGCATTTTTGTACCATGGATCCATTCTATTATCCATAGAAGAGCAAGCTTCAGGATGCACATAGCCTCTGTAATTAAAGTTAGAACCACCGATGTCCATGCCTGCATAAGGTCCCCATCCAGTAGTATCTAATTCATGATTTAATGTGGCAGTAGTAGCACTATCTAAGCACCTGTTTATGGAAGTAATAACATCTCCCAGTGCACCGGGGTAAAATGAATAACTCCATTTTGCATAACCAGTTGCAATAGATTGATTGAATAAACTTACGGCACTTGATTGGCTCCCACCAGTTGCGCTGTATGGGTCATGTGGAATCGTGGGTATAAAAACAGGAATTGGTTGTCCATTAAGATATCCGCTATTTAATCCCGCAGCTATTCCGCTGCCCCCCTGGGCGGTATCTCCAAAACTGGTGATAAATGAACTCGCAGACCCGTAACAGTAAAACTCATGGACAACAATCTGAGCTTCACGGGAAGATGTCTTCCAATACAAGGCTACATATCTAATCACATAATGATTGTCATCATATAAGTATTCATTTGTATCTATGTTGGGGTCGCAAGCGGTTAATACTGATTGCCAAGGAACCACAGGGGCTGCATAATCAAATGTGTGCGTGTCCGTAGCTAACTCTAAATGGCTTGCGTCAACTCCTTTTGCAACCAATGTATTTGTGCCTTCTACTGCCGTGATTTCTGCAGTGTTGCCAGTCATGACTCGGCTATCCGTACCACCATTTAGTGACCAATGCCAATGGTCACAATTCGCAAAATTAACTGTTACTCTATGTGTTGTCATTATGCTGTTCTTGTTAAAACAAACTAGTATCCGTTTTGGTTAGATGTAATTTTTTTAATTGGGTAAATGCTAACTTGTTCTATATTAGTACCAGCAGTGACCTCCAATGCTTCTGTATGTGAGGTTAGTCCTCCGTTATTCACAACAACAACCCCATTACCACCAGATGCAGCTGAGTTCGTGTCATAACCGTCTAGATTATTTGATGTTGAACAATTCTGGGGATGTATGTATTCTCTA
>MDTG01404620.1_pt1 | contig 18913 bp, 17 predicted proteins | sample 811421 | NCBI WGS metagenome assembly MDTG01 (sample SAMN05326645, study PRJNA326480) | marine metagenome | isolation source: seawater | place: Pacific Ocean: South East | collected 2011
CCCCCAATCCAGATGTTTTAATTCTTGATGAACCTTTCAGCGGATTTGATCCTGTAAATGCTGAGGAGATCAAACGAGAAATCTTAGCATTGAATGAGAATGGGACCACCGTAATTCTCTCCACTCACAACATGAATAGCGTAGAAGAATTATGCAGCCATGTTGCTCTATTAAATCGCGGTAAGGTAGTCATCAATGATTCCTTACAAAATGTAAAGAATGAACATAAGGAATTTCATTTTAGCATAACCTTCTCTGGCAGCCAAATGACCTTTGCAAACTTACTTGGCCCGAATTATGAGGTTTTAAAAATGAGTGAAAACGGCAATCAGGTATTAGCTTTAATTAAAGCATACGAAGGTTCCGAACCTATGAAGCTATTGTCAGTATTATCCAATTCATTGAATATTCTCAAATTCGAGGAACAACTACCGACCATGAATGATTTGTTTATCTCGATGGTAACCAACACAAGTTCACATGATTAATAAAGCCTGGTTAATCATAAAAAGGGAGTATTGGACGCGAGTAAGAAAGCGATCGTTTATACTGATGAGTTTGCTGGGCCCATTGATAATGGCTGGGGTAGGTATTATGGCTGTTTACCTAAGCATTGAGGAACCTGAAGATCAAAAAATACTGGTTGTAGATGAAAATCACCCTGTTTTCACCCCATTAAAAAGCACTAGTCTCATCGAATTTGACGTTCAGAATATCGAGTTAGAGCAAGGTCTCGATTTATTAAACAGCTCTGATTATACAGCTCTTTTACATATCTATAAAGACTATTACAAAATACACGCAGGAGCCTTGTACTTCAAGAAACAACCCTCATTTAGAGTGCAAAGTCAGATAGAGCGTGCTGTTCAGCTTCAAGGTGAGCTGTTAAAACTAAGTGAGTTCAATATTTCTGAAACGGACTACCGCAGAATAAAGACGCCATTCATAATGCAGGCTTTTAAATATGATGCAGCCTCAGAGAGCTCTGAAGAAACCAGCAACTTGCCAGCCGTGGTTGGAATTGTGTTTTCTATTCTCATATACATGTTCATATTTATGTATTCGGTTCAAGTGATGCGTGGTGTAATTGAAGAAAAAACCAATCGAATCGTGGAGGTAATTATATCGAGCGTCACTCCAATACAATTAATGTTGGGTAAGATAATAGGTATTGCTGGCGTTGGACTAACACAGTTCTTAATCTGGGTCACCCTCTCCCTAAGCCTATTCGGCATTGGTCAATCCATTGTATTTGCTCAATATGATGCATCATCGCTTGCTTCAAATACCAATATGACTGCCGAGATAGTGCAAGAAATGGACAAGGAGCTTGCTGAAAAAACCATTCGAATGAGCAATGACAATAATATTCTCAATCAAATTGCTCGTGTCAATTTCCCTTTAATGATTGGACTTTTTATCTTTTATTTCATCGGAGGATACCTATTGTATAGCGCAATGATGGCGGCTGTTGGTTCTGCCGTAGACAACGACACTGATACCCAACAATTTATATTACCCATTACCTTTCCCCTACTCCTATCCTACATAGCTAGTTTCGTGATTTTCAACAATCCCAATAGTCCGATAGCAGTATGGCTGTCCATTATTCCATTCACCTCACCAGTTACAATGCTCGTTCGAGTGGCATTTGGAATAGAATCATCAGACTTATGGCAGGTTTGGCTTTCAATGGGGCTTTTGATCGTCACCTTTGTTACTATGGTATGGATTTCATCAAAAATCTACCGGACGGGAATACTCATGTACGGAAAGAAGGCCTCTTTTCGTGAATTTATTAAATGGATAAACTATTAAGCATGGCCAGAATACTCATTATCGATGATGAACGACCCATTCGCTCCACTTTAAGAGAGATCTTGGAATACGAAAAGATCAAAGCAGAAGAGGCAGCGGATGGCAAAACCGCCATCGCTCTGTTTAAAGAGTCAACATTTGATGCGGTATTGTGCGATATTAAAATGCCTGGCATGGATGGTATTGAGGTACTAGAATCACTGCAAAACATAAACCCAGACGTACCAGTAATAATGATTAGTGGTCATGGCAATATAGAAACCGCGGTAGATTCAATTAAGAAGGGAGCATTCGACTACATTTCCAAACCACCTGATTTAAACCGATTGCTGGTCACGGTTCGTAATGCACTCGATAAAAAAGATTTAGTTAAAGAAACGCGAAAATTAAAGAGTAAAATCAAGGATAAAGCTGCGTCGCCAATTATTGGCGAATCGAAAGTAATCAAGGAAGTAAAGATTATGATAGACAAAGTGGCGCCTACAGATGCAAGAGTATTAATCATTGGTCCAAATGGCACGGGTAAAGAATTAGTGGCTCAGCAAATACATGCAAAAAGCGGCAAAGCTAAAGCGCCTTTCATAGAAGTTAACTGCGCTGCCATTCCTTCAGAGCTTATAGAGAGTGAGCTTTTTGGTCATGAAAAAGGGGCATTTACCTCTGCGATAAAGCAACGCGTTGGTAAGTTTGAATTGGCCAGTGGAGGCACCCTATTCTTAGATGAAATTGGCGATATGAGCTTGAGCGCACAGGCAAAAGTGCTCAGAGCGCTTCAAGAAAATAAGATTACCCGGGTTGGTGGCGAAAAAGAGATCAGCGTTTCTCCGAGAATCGTTGCAGCAACGAACAAAGACTTAAAGGTTGAAATTGCTGAAGGACGATTTAGAGAAGACCTCTACCATAGGTTGTCGGTAATTATTATTCAGGTTCCTTCATTAAATAATCGAATAGAAGATCTTGAGAGCCTTGTTCCATATTTTTTAAATCAAATCGCAGAAGATGCTGGCAGCGCTCCAGTTCAAATCGCTGCCAAAGCCTTAAGTGAATTATCAAAAATTGACTGGACGGGTAACATAAGACAGTTAAGAAATACCATAGAAAGGCTTACCATTATGGCTGACGGATATATAGATGATAAACTCGTCCGGAAATTCGCCTAACCCTATACAGCTAGGGCTCTGATATAATGATTTAGAGAATTAAAAATCCGTACTTTATATAAGTTCAAGCCTCTGACTGAAAGCATTTTAGTCCAAAAATCGGTCTACAGTTTTCGTCTGAATAAAAATAGGGTTCCAACCTAGACGAATGTATTTCGATAAGTCAAGGATTGTCCCCACGGAACCTTTTCCATCAATAAGCTGATTAAGCAAATAGCAAGATATATAAAATGTTAAATAAAAGGGCGAGTATTCCTTGCCCTTTCATTATTTCACAAAATAATTATACATTCGACGAATTACTCGATTTTTTCGACTAATTAGGCGTTACGTTAAATAAATTCTACATTAGTCTAAAATAAGCTCAGAACTATGGAATTAATTATTGAAACATTAGGCAAATTTGGACCTGGGATACTTGTACCATTAGGTTGCTCCGCATTCGTTGGCATATTAGCGCAATGGTCACTTTACGACAAGTGTGGATTACCTGGAATTGATTGTATCGTTCCAGTAAAAAACGTCATTACCTTCTTAAAGATTATGGGAAGACCTGCATCCCACAGTTTATATGTGATTGCTCCCCCTCCTTTCATTTTAGCATCGTTCTTGATCTTTGAGAACTCAGTACTTCAGTTTGGAATTGCTGCATTGTTCTTCATACCATGGGCATACTTTATGATTAAGGTTTACATTGAATTATGTCAGTGCTTTGGACATTACAAGACCACTGATTATATTTTTTGTGTTCTCTTCAATGGCTTCTATGTATTACACTTAGGACTGTCATACAATGAAAAATACAAAAGCCCAGTTTATGGCAAGCAAAAAGAAGCCAGTAAATCCGATAATGTCGGAGCTCAGGTAGCAGCTTAATTCCTAGCTACCAAATAATGTTTCATATGCAATTTGAAGGGCTCGATTAAGCCCTTCTTTTTTTGTACCACCTGCCATTGCCAAAAAATTCTGCCCTCCACCGCCTCCAGAAATCTCACCAGCAGCACTCTTAATGGCCTGATTTGCATCCGAAGCCAACGTCTCTAGAATTGGTTTACTAATTCCAACGGCAATTGAAACCTTTTCACCATCGCAGGCACCCAAAATCACAATTCTCTCATCAGCCTCAATGATCAATTGCTGAACGAGTACCTTCAGGCTTTCTGCAGACATCTCTCCAACTTGCTTTTGAATGAGATAATAGTCTTTCAATGATTTACCCTTGCTAATCAGCTCCTTCTTTACGAATCTGAGTAGGCTTGATTCCTTCAATTCAATCTCCTTTTTGAGTAGGGTATTTTCTTGCTTAAGTTTTGCTACCTTTTCTACAACATCCTTTGCTTTTGGAAAAAGGGCTTCAATTTGCTTAAGTCGCTCTAATCGGTCTTCAACCATTTTATTGTAAGCCCTACCCGTTACAGCCTCGACCCTTCTTACTCCACTGGCAACACTTGATTCTGAGATAAGAGCCAAGCCGTCAATGACGCTTGTATTTGGCACATGAGTGCCACCACAGAGCTCAATTGAGTCGCCAAACTTTATTGCACGCACTTCATCACCATACTTCTCACCGAATAGCGCCATTGCTCCCATATCTTTTGCCTTGGAGATAGGAATACTGCGATACTCCTCCAGGTCGATGCTCGAATCAATCATTTCATTCACCCTCGATTGAATGCGCATTATTTGCTCTTCTGATATTTTCTCAAAATGCGAAAAATCAAATCGGAGCTTTTCTGGAGCTACCATAGAACCCTTTTGCTCTACGTGAGTTCCCAACTCTGCACGCAATGCATAGTGCAAAAGATGAGTTGCACTATGATTTTTAATTATATCGCTTCGCAACCCTTTATTGACACTTGCATGGACACTTGACGAAACAAACTCAGGTACATCATTCAAAAAATGAATGATCTCATCGTTTTCCTTTTTCGTATCTATCACTTGATAATCACCACTATCGAAGCTTAACAAACCTCTATCACCAAGTTGTCCACCACCCTCAGGATAGAATGGTGTTTTATCCAGTACCACTTGAACCAGCTCTTTTCCCTTAGCCTTAACTCTTCGAAATTTCATTAGGCTACTATTAGATTCCAACTGATCGTATCCGATAAAGACAGAGTTGGGTTTGTCCGAAAGAATAGTCCAATCTTCAAAATCGGCTTTAGATGCATCTCTTGAGCGGTCTTTTTGCTTTTTCAAGTTTGCTTCAAACGATTCAATATCAACTGAGAAACCATGCTCTTCTAGAATGAGCATAGTGAGGTCGATGGGAAATCCATATGTATCATAGAGCTCAAAGGCAAAATCACCTGCGACAATCTTATTACTTGCCTCATCTATCTGTTGATCTAATCTATTTAAACCCTTTTCGAGGGTAGCTTGGAAGGATTTCTCTTCTTCTTCAATTACCTTCTCAATCAAGCTTTTATTGGCAACCAGCTCATTGAAACTAGACCCCATTTGATCACAAAGTGTTTCAACCAACTTGTATATACTCGGTTGAGTTATATCCAAATAACTGTAGCCAAATCTAATTGCTCTTCTTAGCACACGCCTAATCACATAGCCAGCGCCATTGCTCCCGGGTAGCTGACCATCTGCAATGCAGAATGACACTGCTCTTAAATGATCAGCAATTACTCTAAATGCAACATCTTGCATACTGTCCGAACCCGAATATCTTTGATTGGAAATAATTTCCAGATTAGAAATAATGGCACTGAAAAGGTCGATATCATAGTTAGAGTCAACGTTTTGCAAAACGCGTGACAAGCGTTCTAACCCCATACCAGTATCAATATATTTCTTGTCTAATTTGACGAGGTCACCACTCTTCTTAAGCTCATATTGCATAAAAACCAAATTCCAGATTTCAATGACTTCAGGATGATTTTTATTCACCAAGGTAGACCCATCAACTTCATCTCGATCTTCCTGAGCGCGCAAATCATAGTGAATTTCTGAGCAAGGACCACAGGGACCTGTATCGCCCATTTCCCAGAAATTCTCTTTTCTACCAAAACCTAAAATTCTGACTTGACTCACGAACTTACTCCAGTGTTGCCGAGCATCATGGTCATCAGTTAGGCTCAAGTCTTCATCACCAGAAAATACACTCACATAAAGCCGATCTTTATCAAGCTTATAAACCTCCGTCAATAACTCCCAAGCCCATGCGATGGCTTCAAACTTAAAATAATCATCAAAAGACCAATTACCCAACATTTCAAACATGGTATGATGGTAGTGGTCTCTCCCCACCTCGTCAAGATCATTATGCTTGCCTGATACTCTCATACATTTCTGACTATTTGCTATTCTAGGCTCACTACTTACGCTATTTCCAACGAAAATTGACTTGAATTGATTCATCCCTGCATTGGTAAACATCAGCGTGGGGTCACCCTTTATCACAATCGGTGCAGATGGCTCAATGCCATGTTCTTTCGAACTAAAAAAATCCAGGAATGTTTGTCTAATTTGATTTGTTGACCAAGTCATAACTTTGTTAAAATGATTGAATAGAAATTCAGAAAAGAACGCAAAAGTAGTAGTTGCCTATTTTTGCAAGCTTTATAAGGCTTCTTATTTATGGCCAAAGTAAAATATCAATATAACGAGAGTACGCTCAGCTATGAGAAGATTAAGCTCAGCGCTTCAGCAAAGATCTTAAGGATTACCTTATTTTCTATTGCTGCCCTGATTTGTGGAGGAGGTATTTACGCGCTTTTCAATATTGTTTACGATTCCCCCCAAGAACGTCAGCTCCGCGAAGAAAAAGACGCTCTTTTACTCCAGTATGAGCTCATGGGCAAGAGACTTGAACAAATGAGCACGATCCTTGCTGATTTGGAAAACCGAGATGATAATATTTACCGCTCAATTTTTGAAGCCGAACCAATTCCAGATAATATTCGAAAAGCTGGCATCGGAGGTATTAATAGATATAAAAGCCTCGAAAGATTTAAGGACGATGCAGAGATTGTCATCAACACTTCTAAAAAGCTGGATAGACTAGCCAAGCAGCTTTACATACAATCAAAGTCTTTTGATGAGATCATAGAATTAGCAAAACAGAAGGAACAGATGCTTGCTGCAATACCGGCCATACAGCCTGTATCAAACAAAGACCTGAAACGAATGGCCAGCGGTTACGGCATGAGAATAGACCCTCATTACAAAACCCCTGCGTTCCATGCAGGTATGGATTTCACTGCGCCTACAGGAACTCCAATTTATGCTACCGGTGATGGAACTGTAATTAGGGCTGATCGCGCTTCAAGAGGCTATGGTAACCATGTAAGAATTGATCACGGCTTTGGATATACTACATTGTATGCACACATGAGCAAAACCAACGTGAAAGTGGGCTCAGAAGTGAAGCGTGGCGAAATCATTGGATATGTTGGCAATACTGGAAAATCTGTCGGTCCGCATTTGCATTATGAGGTGCGTAAGAACGACAAACCAGTAAATCCTATAAATTTTTACTTCAGTGATTTATCTCCTGAAGAATACGACCTTATGATTCAACTATCCTCTCAGGAGAATCAGTCTTTCGACTAAACTATATTTGCGCAATGCCCTATAAAGAAAGGACAAGCTTCAAACTGTATTATACCATTGGAGAAGTATCAGAGCTTCTTAATGTAAATCCATCGTTGCTCCGATTTTGGGAAAAGGAGTTTGATATCGTAAACCCGACAAAAAATAAAAAAGGCAATAGAGTCTACAAACAAAAAGATCTAGACAATCTTAAGCTCATTCATTATTTAGTGAAAGAACGTGGGTTTACTCTGGAGGGTGCCAAAAAAAAACTAAAAGAAGACTCAAAATCCATCGAAGAGAAAGCAGAACTGATTGACACGCTCAAAGGAGTCAAATCAATGCTACTCGAATTGAAAGACTCACTCTAGAAGTACCTACTCTGGCTCAAGTAGTTCATGACATAGTCGTTCACACCATATTCCAATTCCTTAAAATTTTTTGAATAACCCGCAGAAACGAGTTTGGTCATATCAGCCTGAGTATAATATTGGTATGTATCACGGATGTCAATGGGTGTATCAATAAAACTAATTTTAGGATTCATCTCCATAGCATTGAAAACCGCATTGGTCAGATCTAAAAAGGTGCGAGCCTTTCCAGAACCTAAATTGTAAATACCTGAGTTGGGAAGTCGATCAATCAAAAACGCTATTACACTGCAAATATCTTTCACATAGATGAAGTCTCTAAGCTGCTCGCCATCTGCATACGCAGAATTATGAGATTTAAAAAGCTCCATTCCAAATGTGGTTTTAACTTGATTAAATGCATGGTAGACAACACTCGCCATGCGTCCTTTATGATATTCATTGGGACCGTAAACATTAAAGAATTTTAAGCCGTACCAATGGGATAAGCTATCTTTTTCGAGTACCCACTGATCAAAAATATTCTTGGATTTTCCGTACGGATTTAAGGGTTTTAAATCTGAAACTATCTCATGATCATCTCGATAACCTAATTCTCCTGCACCATAAGTTGCAGCAGATGAAGCATAGACTAGAGGAATGGATCTTTCAACTGCCAACTGCCAAATACGTTTGGAATAGTCAACATTAAGTCTCTGGAAAATTGAATAATCAAACTCTGAGGTATCTGTGCGAGCACCGAGATGAATGATTGAGTCAATAGATTTATCTATTACCCAATCAAAAAACTCATCACGGTTTATCTTTTTTAAAGATTTTATGGCTGTCAGATTGGCCAGCTTGTTTTGGTTGGAGAAATCATCCACCAATACAATATCACACCTGCCCTGTTCATGTAGGTACTTTGCTACACAACTACCAATAAAGCCTGCTGCTCCCGTTACGACAATCATACATGGTTCTTTGCGGTAAAGGTATTTATTGAGTTTATCAAGACTATCTTTACAATCCATTTTTCAAAATGAGTAGAGTAGTACATATTACGCGCAGAGAAAGATTCAGTGCTGCACATAAGCTTTACAATAGTGAATGGACTGATGAGAAAAACCAAGAAGTATTTGGTAAGTGCGCCAATAGCAATTGGCACGGGCATAACTATGAGTTATTTGTAACCGTTAAAAGCACCATTAATCCAAAGACTGGGTTTGTCATGGACCTCAAGTCACTGAGCGACTTATTGAAAGAAAAAGTTATTAATCATCTTGATCATAAAAATGTGAACCTTGACACCCCATTCATGAAAAACATTATGTCAAGCACGGAAAACATTTGTTTGGCAATATGGGATGAAATTCAACCTGATATTCAAAAAAAGGGTGCAGAGTTGGTAGTTATCAAACTGCAAGAGACCGAAAACAATTTTGTGGAGTACTATGGAGAGTGATGAATCGAATTTCGGATACGAAAGAGAAGACTCCTACAACCAAGATGATATAAATGAGATCTCGTCACACTATAGGTGTATCATAGAATTGATGGGAGAAGACTCCAATAGGGAGGGTTTGCAAAAGACTCCTGAACGTGTGGCAAAGGCCATGCAGTTTTTAACCCAAGGCTATGAGCAGGATGGTAGTGCAATTTTGAAGTCAGCGCTTTTTAACGAACCAAACCAGCAGATGGTCTTGGTAAAGAGCATCGAAGTTTACTCAATGTGCGAACATCATATGCTTCCTTTTTTTGGCAAAGCCCACGTTGCATATATTCCAAACGGAAAAATAGTTGGATTGATCAAAATTCCTCGTGTAGTTGATGTATTTGCACGCAGACTTCAGGTTCAAGAGAGACTCACACATCAGATTCGTGATTGCATACAAAATACGCTCAATCCAGCAGGTGTAGCCGTAGTAATAGAAGAGCAACATATTTGCATGCAAATGCGCGGTGTTCAAAAACAAAACTCATTTACCACCACCAGTGCTTTTAAAGGTGAGTTCTTGAAAGGTGCTACCAGAAAAGAATTTATAAGTTTAATCTCAGTACACTTAAGCTAATCTAGTAATGAAGAAAGCATACATATTTCCCGGACAAGGAGCTCAGTTTCCAGGAATGGGACGAGATCTCTATGACAGCAAAAGCACTGCAAAAGAATCATTTGAAGCTGCAAATGAAATACTTGGATTTCGTATCACAGACATTATGTTTGATGATGATGCAGAAGCGCTCAAGCAAACCAAGGTTACGCAACCTGCCGTGTTTTTACACTCAGTAATTCTAGCACAAACCATTTCAGACTTTAAACCAGATATGTTAGCTGGTCATAGCTTAGGAGAGTTATCTGCGCTTGTTGCAAATAACACTTTAAGCTTCGAAGATGGACTGAATTTAGTTTATAAACGAGCCATGGCAATGCAAAAAGCATGTGAAATGAATCCGAGCACCATGGCCGCTATCCTAGGTTTAGATGATTCAATAGTGGAAGAAGGTTGTGCAGAAGTTGAACATGTGGTGGTCGCTGCCAACTACAACTGTCCTGGTCAATTGGTGATAAGCGGTAGCAACCAAGGAGTTGCCGAAGCATGTGAGGTAATGAAAGCCAAGGGCGCAAAGCGTGCGCTTCCATTGCCTGTTGGGGGTGCATTTCACAGCCCCTTAATGGAGCCTGCTAGAGAAGAGTTGCAAAATGCTATTGAAGGTACCGCATTCTCCAATCCTATTTGTCCAATCTATCAAAACGTTTCTGCCAGTGCGGTTTCAAACCCGGATGAAATAAAATCTAATCTGATTGCCCAGCTCACCGCTCCCGTTAAGTGGACACAGTCTATAAGAGCGATGGTTAATGATGGAGCTACAGATTTTATTGAAGTTGGCCCTGGGAAAGTCTTGTCTGGCTTAGTGAAAAAGATTCACCGAGAGGCCGAAGTTTCTCAAGCGTAGTCGCTAATTCTTTCGCATCCAGGCAGGAAGCTCATCATCTGGAATTTCTCGTTTTTCGGGTTCTTCGTGGAAAAAATATCTGAGATCAATTGTTAAATAATTTCCTGACAGTCTCAGAAATGCCTCATCACGTATGGAATTCCGTTCGTGAACCAAGAAAGTATTGTATGATGGTCTAAATGGCAACAAATAACTGCCACCGATGTAGAAATATCCTGATTTTTCTGTTCGATATTCGAATCCAACATTCGCAGACAAACCCACATTTAGCCAAGGTAGTACCGAACTATTCATAGCCCACGAATTCCGAAAGCTACCCTGAAACAAGTCTCTGTCAAAGCTTACACTTGACACATCAGAGGGGAACATATTAAATGAAAGCCCAAAAGCAGCGTCCATGTAAATACGCTCACTTAATCGCACAAACACGAGGCCTGATATTGGTATTTCGTAAGCAATGATTCGAAAACGTGTTGAATCGAAATTTCCATTTGTGGGATGGAAAGATCGTGCCTCATAATTGCGTCTCACAAAGTTTATTCCTGTCTCAATTGAAAACCAATTGGTAAATCCTTTGCGCATAACTCCTCCAAACGCAAATCCCATTCTCTGATCCACTTCGAAGTCAAATATATCCCCAATAGTTTGGGTTACTCCTGTCCTTAATAACTTACTAGATATTAAGGGTTTAAACTGCAGTCCAAACGTTGTAACCCGTTCTTGTGCACAAGTATAACATGAAACAAATATTAAGAAGACTATGCAAATCCTTTGGAACACAGGCACAAATGTCTCGAATTATATTCTTAATGAAAGGCTAGAATGCTTCGGTTGCAACTATTATTTAGCTAAAGTATCTCTCAACACTCTTTGAGTAGGATCCGATTGTTTTGGTTGATTCTGAGGGATTTATCGCTTCAGACGATATAACTATCTATTTCTGTAAACCAATTCGGTGAAAATTAAAATATCGAGTTATAATTTAAAAATCACTTCAAATGTCCTTTAACAAAACTAAATTTCTCTTTCTGACCCTTTTTTACCTTTATGTTGGACAGTTAACGGCTCAAAATGATTTTAACAACGCCAAAAAATCACAAGCCCAAGCTGGACTCTAAAGACAGGCCTAAATGCTGCGCGAGATGCGCAGCACAAGCGCACAGCTCTTTCAGATGTATATTGATCTTACATCTTTAATTTGACAGTACGGCTCCCAAAAGAGCCAAACCAACAAATAAGGCAGTAATGAAAAACATAATCCAGCGTATTGGCGCTGAGTCTACAAATTTCGCTCTGTTTTTACCTAGAGCAACGTAATTGAGGCGCCCCGCTAACTTTTCGTGTTTTTTAGATACTCCAAAATACATGGGCTTGAGGTCATGGTCCTCATCTACCTGCGCTTCAAAATCTATTGAATTTTCGACAAGCAATTCAGCGAAATACTCAGCCTGCTCTTTCACTGCGTGCCTATAGACCACCATGCTAGGATTCGTAGGATGAACTCGCTTATTTGTGAAATTTAATTGTTCCTCGAGTTCCATTTAAATCACACGTAACCGTTGACCGACATACAAATATCCATTTCTACGAATTCCGTTGATTTCTGCCAACTTGTAAGTTGTAGTGCCGTATTGCTGAGCAATCTTATACAAGGACTCGTCCCTTTTAACCGAGTGAAATAAGATCCCCTTTGGATAAGCTACAAAACCGTTTTTCACACGCTTAAGCATCAATGTATCGCTTACCAACTTTTCTTCTTCAAACGAAATGAAGCTCAATGGATTAAGAGGAACTCCTTTAAAACGGACCTCAAAATGCAGATGGCTTCCAGTGCTATTACCAGAACTCCCACCTAACCCAATCAATTGCCCACCTTCTACAATTTCACCTTCCTTTACTTTAAACCGATGAAGGTGAGCATAGGTAGTCTCAAGACCATTAAAATGGCGAATGATTACCACTCGACCATATCCACCATAGTACCTAGCCATTCTAACCACACCTGGAAACGCAGCCTGAACCGAATCCCAAACTTGCAAGTCAATATCAATCCCATTGTGCATCCTGCCGTCTCTCCAGCCGAATTTTGAGGTTAACACATCTTTATGTGGAATGTGGAATTTCCCTAGGTCTTCATTACCGGCCAATAGCAATGACAATATGGTATCCTTCTGCCATAAAGCAATTGGATATGGATTGGGGTCAGTATTCGTCCAATCTGGATAGAATTCGGTGGCAGGTATTGGCGCTTGTCGATTACCAATAAACAAACCGTTAGGAAGCACTACGGGCAAAGCTTCGGATCTATTCGCAAGGAAAATATTGATCTGGTTGATCAATGCATACGGCACTTGTCCTTCAGCCTCAAACAATGAATCTATATAGGCTGTTAATTGCTCTTCGGTTTGATTTTTCAATCGCAGGTAAAGACCAATGTATTTGGTGAATTCACTCGCACCCTCATGCTTGATGAGGGAATCGCGCAAATCCATTACTTGGTCATCAGATAGGCCTTCAACAGCTTCAAAGAGCATTTCCTCACCATACATTACCACAGCCTGCACTGTGTCACGCTTGATCTCAAGAGGCTTTACAGGGTCTCCCGCTAAAGACATAAGCGCTAAAGACATAAACGATATGAATAGTGATAGACGCACTAAAATTGATTTTAGTAATAAGTCATTTTGATAACTCAGACACAATAAACGATCGAATCTAAACCAAAAGTGTTTTATTCCTTATCATGTCCATTATGTTTTCGACTAATCGGGCTTTGAATCCTATGATTACGATGGCCTTACGAATCTTTCCATTTAATGTTACAACCCATACTGGGCAATTGCCTTGACGGAATTTGTTCTCTATTGAGTACAGCGTCAAATAACTGTCTAAGGTCTTCCCCTGTTACGGGCACATCATTTCCAGGGTTAGATCCATCTAATCTACCTCTATAAACACATGTAAGCTGATGATCGAAAACGCTAAAGTCAGGAGTACAGGAAGCTTTGTATGCCTTCGCAACCGATTGTGTGACATCATATACGTATGGAAATGGAAAGTTCATGACTCGAGCCAACTCCCGCATCTTATCAGGAGCATCCTCAGGATACTTATCGATATCATTTGAACTGATGGCTAAAAATCCGAAGCCCTTCTTTTGGTAGTCATTTGCCAGTTTAACCAGCTCTTCACGTAAATGAATTACATACGGGCAGTGATTGCAAATGAACATCACCACAAGTCCTTTTCTGCCTGCCACATCTTGAGGAGTGATGATCTCATCAGAAACCACATCATTTAGCGCAAAAAACGGTGCTTTATACCCTAGGTCATATTGAATCGTTTCTGTTAACGCCATAGTTTTGGATGATTTTAATGCAAATGTGCAACATCAAATATATAGTAGCCATACCGGCCAGATAATGCCTCTCCCCGCTCGAATAAAGATTAGCAGACTTGAGGCAGGTTGTGACGAAGTTGGTCGAGGCTGTTTGGCTGGCCCAGTGGTGGCAGCAGTCGTGATACTTCCGCCTCATTTGAAGCACGAAAATCTGGTAGATTCCAAAAAATTGAGCGCTCAAAAGCGAGTACAAATGAGTAATTTCATTAAAGAAAAAGCAATTGCTTGGTCAATTGCAGAGCTTGGGTCAAGGGAAATTGATGACATCAACATTCTCAATGCCTCGTTTAAAGCCATGGAAAACGCAGTAAAGAAACTTGTTATTGTACCAGAGCATTTGCTAATTGACGGAAATCGGTTTCGAACCTCATTAGGTATTCCATTTGATTGTATCGTAAAAGGGGATGCCAAAGTAGCCAGCATAGCAGCGGCCTCGATCTTAGCAAAAACCTTTCGCGATGAACGTATGAGCCAATTACATAATGATTTTCCCATGTATGGCTGGAATACGAATATGGGATACCCGACCAAGGCGCATCGTGAAGGAATCAGGCAGTTTGGAATTACTCCACAGCATAGGCAATCATTTCGTTTAATTCCAGAGCAACTTAGTCTTTCGCTGTAACTATATGGTGTGAATAAGCTTTTCAAACACGATTTGAAATCGGTTAAATCGATAATAGATTTGGAACCGTGAGATTTTTAGCCACAATGTTCCTTTTAGCCCTAATTATTGGGGCAGCTTGTTTTTTTTATTGGAATAATTACCAATCTAAAAAAGAAAATCCACTCACCTATTGCCCTGAAGATGTTGAACTCATCTTCGTTTCTCAAAGCACGGCTCAACTCGAAATCTTCTTGGAAGACAGCAATTCCTTTTTCAGCTCTTCTCCGGCCATTTCCAGTTTTGCACATAGAATAACCAGTTTCGTTAAGCCACTAAGTGAAAACAAAGACTCAGTTTTCATTGCTTGTTCTATAGTCAATGATTCACCAAAAATCACCGTAATATTCAGCCCTGACACTTCAACAAAGCAACTCGGTGTACCAACTGCATCTGGCAATTGGAATCTATTGACAAATTATGAAGTCACCATTAGTCCCACAGTAGAGAAATTAAACCCTGATTTATCCCATGCTCTAAAGTCACTAAATACGCCATCGAGCATTATCTTAAAACCAAGTATTCTAACCAAATTTCTTCATCAACTTATAGATGATATGTTTACGGAGGTCATCATAAAGGAGTTGGAATCTGTTACTTGGCTTGGGTTTGGCTTGGAATCGAATTATCCATTTGTCACCAGTGCAATAGCTCGAGCTTCCAATGGAGAAAACGACTGCCAAGGAGCTACTTCAACCCTATTTAAGTTACCTATCAAGACGAATGCAAGCCTTAGCACCTGCAAAAATGATACGGTCAAGGCCATGATTAATGTTACATATGACAGAGCACCTGAAAATTGGTCTGATAACGTTTTTCTCATTCGTACTTCTTTCAAGCAGGATACGAATGCTTATCCCGTCAACAAGCCCGTAAGTATTGAAATGAGTGCTTTACCCATGCCAATCAACAATTGGAATCAGAATACAATCGTAGCGCTTAACCTTGGTAGCGAAATTGTTTTCGCTCCCAACTCTGTGCAGCTTAGCCGCTTCTATCAAGACTATAAATCATACAATTTCCTAACAAAATCGGTCGCTTTTCAAAAGCTAAAAACCTCAGTAAGTGACGCATCTTTGTGCCTTTATTCAAGCGGTCTCAACAATTACAATCAGCCTAATCCTGCACATTTTGAAGACACCGCATACATCAATGCTTTCATTTTCCAAGCCAATACAGAAATATCAAAAGCAAAGCATTTTACATTTTCAGCGCTATACAATGAATCTACCCAAAGCACCATTCTAGAAAACTGGCGCACACAGCTCGATAGAAGAATTAGCGGCGGGCCATGGAAGTTTATCAATCATTATACCAAGGAAGTTGAACTTTTAGTACAAGATGAAAATGACCAATTGTACCTATTAAACAAGGAGGGTAAAACACTCTGGAAAAAACGAGTCAATGGCCAAGTAAACGAGGAGATCGTGATGATTGATGCTTTTAAATCAAACAAAAACCAAATTTTATTCACTACCGAAAACAGTTTACAGCTCATTGATCGCAATGGAAATAATGTGGATGGCTTTCCGATAAAATTGAACAACAGAACGTCTACACCGCCCACGGCTTTAAGCTATAAGGATCAGGATGAGCTCAGGATATTAATCTGTGATGGTGCTCAAATACGCAATTTCAAAGCGGATGGTAGCTCAGTGGATGGATGGAAAAACCCATCAATTGACGGTAGCGCAGTCTCCAAGGTTCATCACATGTGCATAAAAGATAAAGATTACCTAATGGTGCTCAATAACAGCAATCAGCTGCTCATATTTGATCGAGCGGGTAATTCAAAGTCTTCACCCATAGAGTTTCCAAAGTACGCACAGTTTACTGAAATTGTGAAGGCTAGTTCTCTTATTGAAAGTACCCTTGTAGGTTACGACACCGCGGGTCATTTAATCGAGAAGCGATTTGATGGCGAGCTCAAGGAGCGAAATGTTCTACCAACAGGAAGCATTCAATTCATTACTACAAACAATGGTGTAATGCGCTATGTAATTTTTACCGACGGACGATTATTTGGTCTTGATCGAAAAGGCGATATAGTCACAGATATTCTGCTGCCCTCAAAGAAAATACGCTCCATGAAATGGCTTGATCAAGGGCAGTCCATACTAGGATTGTATGATAATAAGGAGCAGAGAATGACTCTGGTAAATGTCAACGAGTCAGTCATAATTAATAACGCACTGAAGACTGATGAGCAATGTTCATACATAGACCTAGATCAAGATGGCAGTAACGAATTGATCATCCATTCAGGTGATGGATCTGTAGCAGCACTACCCGACCTTTAGCGACCTGTTAGCTGTTCGTTGAGCTTACTAAGGTCACGCAGCTTTAGCTTGTCACCTACTTCTGGTGCATAATCAAAGGTGAGATCATTCATTTTAATAATGCGCTTCATCTTCACGCCGTATTTCTGTGAGATGCTTCGAAGGCTCTCACCAAGCCCCACCTTGTGATAATCTACTGTGGCATAATTTCTCTTAGGTTGGAGGTAAATGATATCACCAGCCATTATAGATTGCCCCTTGTCAAGGTCATTATATTTTAGGATTTGCCACAAACCCATTTGCTGCGACTTGGCTATTGATGTTGGTGTTTCACCAGATTTAGCCACCACATACTTGATATTATTTTTACTTACGTTCACCGATCGGATGCTCAATTGCTGTGGAACTTCAGTTTTAAACTTCACTTCTTTTACTTCGCTAATCATCTCCTTATCTGGCAGCGCCACTACCTGATCATATTTATAAAGCTCATTGTCTTCAATGATTCGAATTAGCAAAGGAGCGTATTTTGGGTTGGTAGCGTATCCTGCTTTCTTCAATCCTTTTGCCCAGCCCTTATAGTCGGTCATTTTTAGATCAAATAAGAAATCATATCGTTCACGCGTTCTCAAAAACTCGCTATGATCACGATACGAATCATAGACATCGTAGTATTTTCTAAAGCACTCGTTCCTTTCATCATCATCTTGAATAAAAGTTGGCCCGTTCCAGCCCTTGTGGCACTTAATTCCAAAATGGTTTTTGGCATATCTGGCTAATGGACTATTGCCATAGTCAGATTCAAGCATACCTTGCGCAAGCGTAATACTGGCGAGAACTCCGCTAGCGTGCATTTCTCTCACTGCCTGATCCGCATAAAGAGAAATATAATCTTGCTTTGAGATGCGTGGCTCAGACGGTTGTGATTGTCCAAAACCAGTAAATACAACTAACTGTATTAATGTTGCAAGTATGGTAATCAGTCTCATTCTCATGGTGATACCTAAGTCAATTTACGAATCTAGGGGCTTATTCACAATTTTATTAACAGGTGATAATGGTTTACTAGTCTGTAAATGTTGATAACCTTAAGTGTATGAAAGGACGAATAATTAAGAGCACCGGGAGCTGGTATAAGATCCGACTCGAAAGCGGGGAATTGGTTGATGCGCGAGTTCGTGGAAAGCTGCGCATTGACGAAATTAAGAGCACGAATCCAGTAGCGGTTGGAGACATTGTAACCCTATCGGACTCGAATGAATCGGACTATATAATTCAAGATGTTCAGGAGCGAAAAAATTACATCATAAGAAAGGCGACCAAGCTTTCGAAGCAGACACACATTATCGCGGCAAATCTCGATTTGGCCATCGTAATGGTGACCATCGTTCAGCCGAATTTGAAACTTGGTTTTCTCGACCGTATGTTAGTCACCGCAGAGGCGTATAATATTCCCGCGCTTATTGTGATAAACAAGTCTGAATTGCTCACCGAAAATGAGTTGGCTTATGCTCAAGATTTATGTAAGGCTTACAAGGATATCGGATATGATTCGAAAATAATTTCAGTCATAGAAGGATCTGGAGTAGAAGAAATTAAAGAAGAAATCAAGGGTAAAACAGTACTAATCACTGGCCATAGCGGAGTGGGTAAATCATCTTTAGTCAACGCTATTGACCCGAGTCTAAATGCGCGAATAACCGTGGTGAGTAAATACTCCGAAAAAGGTCAGCACACCA
>MDTG01278509.1_pt1 | contig 18910 bp, 16 predicted proteins | sample 811421 | NCBI WGS metagenome assembly MDTG01 (sample SAMN05326645, study PRJNA326480) | marine metagenome | isolation source: seawater | place: Pacific Ocean: South East | collected 2011
AACTCCAGAACCTACACCTGAGCCAACTCCAGAACCTACACCTGAGCCAACTCCAGAACCTACACCTGAGCCAACTCCAGATCCCGGTACAGGCACTGGAACGGGCACTGGCACAGGAACTGGCACAGGAACTGGCACAGGAACTGGAACTGGAACTGGAACTGGAACTGGAACAGGAACTGCGACTTAAATAATCAAGTTAATATATTCTGTTTAAATCAAGATACTCTCTTAGGTCTATTGATTTTATCAACTGTGCTGCGGGATCCTTGGTTAAAGGCCTCCACTCCCATTTTTGAAGACTAGACTTACTTCCAAAAACTGAAAAAGGCACCTTTAGCACAATACCTTTGTCAAAAGAACCTTCTCCATATTGTTCTTTAGATACATCAGTATCTGAGAAGAAAAAACCAAACTCTACACCATTTTGGAATCTTCTTTTAACATTAAGTGTAGAACCTATATCTCCTGCTAAATATTCTCCATACGATAAATTAAAAATAATTCTTGTTTTTGGGTCATATGCTTGTGCTGAAATTCTTTGGAGGTTATTTTTATATTCTCTAAATTTAAACCTCATCGAGTAATCTCTTTTTTTCACATAAAAATTTTCATATCCAAAAGAAAATAAAGAATTACTTGGATAATATAGATATTCAAATCCTACCCCGCCAAACATTTCCTCAAAAATACCTCCGGTCAAACGCATATAATGTTTATTTTCATATTCCTTAAAATAATTTACTTCTAACCTTCCTACAGTTATCCCTCTATCAAAGTTTTTTAAGTACTCTTTCACATCTGACCTTACCTGATTTGGATAAGTATCAACAGGAGGGATATATAAACCATCAAAATTATCTGATAAGGAGCGTTTTAAATTTGTAAGTATTAGTAGGTTATCTTTTAAAATAACTTCTGAGTTATGTTCTGCTATAAGACCTTGAAAGAAAAAGCCTTCTCGAGATGCTAAAAAAAATCTTGGAACTAATGCAAAGCTTTGATTAATATACGGAAATTTATCTGTAACTTTATAATCTGTTTGTGCTTTTCGAGTTTTATCAAAGATTGTTAAATTTTTAGGAGAGTATGATTTCTGCTTCTCTATCAAATTTTTATTCATTGTCATCCCCAACGTCTGCTGCTCTAGATATAAATCTTTACCAGAGATATTAGGCTCGACAATTCGATATGCAGAGACTATGTACTCTATAGCCTCTACGCTTTTTAATTGGTTATGCCGTACTTTAATTGATGTGAAATCGTCTTCTTCTGCAATTTCTCTAAGCCCAATGTTGTTTAACTTTAATATCTCCTGAAGATATATGTACTTATTTTTATAAGTCTTTTTAGGCCTTTTAAATTTTTTATCTTTATTAAAGTTTAAAAAATTTTGTGAGTATGAAATTTGAAAACCTAATTCTTGTCCTCTTATAAAATTAGTCTTAAATTTCCAATCGTCATAATTGTAAGTAACTCCAAAATTTATATTAGTTGATGGCTCTTTAAATTCAATAAAATTATCAGTATCGGTTGGGTCATATTCCAAATCAATAATAAATTTATTATTGAGTTTATATGACAACGACCCAAAAATTGATGCATCTCCAGAAAAATATCTATCAATATTAAAATTACCTACTTCATAATCTCCGGGCCTGTCCTCAAATCTATTTGAAATAAATTTAAGTGGATTATCTACCGATATGCCTTGACTATAATTGCCCCATCCTATGCCGGCTGAAATAATAAAATTATTAAATGATTTTGATAAAACTATATATTCAGAATCATATAGCCCTGTGCCTGCAAAATCATTAAGCCCTACAGCAATAGCAGGATAATCTCCCTCTTGCTTTAAAATTGCTTTTACATTAAATCCTTTGTCTTTATAACTTTGATTCTCGAAAATATAACCATTCCCTCCATAAGCTAAATAAGGTTTATTTTCTATGCTTGAATAAAAAATTGTTGCCTCCATCCATTCAAAAGGAGATGCAGTCAAATTTAATTTTTTTTCAGGGTAACTATAAAAATAGTCTGCTCTAAGACTTGATTCTTTCATTGAGTATGCATTTGGGGTATTTATAGATCCAGTAATACCAAACGAATTAGAGTTAGTAGAGTTTAAGTTAAATGAAAGAAATAAAATCAGAATAAAAAAATAGAAATATTTCAATTTAATTTCTAATTGCGTTTAGAGAAGCAGCAGAAATTGCAATATCAGAAATTATCTGAGCTGAATAGGTTATCAACGGTAACGTTGACACTTTATCTAAATTTCTAGGCACTACTATTGAATCGCCTGGTTTAATCTCATATCCAAGTTTAAAAAAACTCGCAATATCCACAGTTGCAGTACCGTTAGATTTAAGTATGTAAATAGAATTTTTATCAGCAAATTGTGTGAATCCTCCAGTAAGTTCAATAAAATCATCAATCTCATATTTACTTTCATAAACAATAGAACCAGGTGATAATACCTGACCTAAGACAGATACAGAGTTTGTCATGGGTGGTATTACGATAAGATCGCCTCCTTCCAGATATGTATTCTCAGCAGTAATCGATCCTGGTGATAGTTCACCAGACAATCTACCAGGGAAATCTACAATAGGCTTCTCTAAAAGTGAAAGTATCGATAAATCAAAACTAAGCTCATTTCCAAAAGAACTATTTATTGAAGTTATAAGAGCATCTGTAATTGCAGATTTAGCTGTCTCATAAGATGCTTTTTCTTTCAATTTATTTGATTGTCTTGAAAAGAAAATTGCAGAAGTATCAGACCTAGACGTTAATCCACCTGCCAGATCATAAAGATCTTGAAGTGTTGTAAAATTATTAACAACATATGTACCAGGAAAACGAACTTGCCCTCTTATCTCTACATCAATCTTAATGTCAGTAAAAACTGGAATATTCACTACCGTATTAGAGGTTGCAACAAACTCTTTTTCAAACGCGTCTAATTCTATTACGTCTCTAAATGCTACATTTGAAAAATCAAAATTGTAAATACCAGGCTCACCTAAATAGTTATACAATTTCTCTGCAGAAAACTTACCAAAAACAGGGATTAGAAATTGCTGGGCTCCAAGATTTATTTGGACATACGTGCCTAAAGCATAATCTAACAATACTTCATTGAGACTGTTATTTTTAACTAAACCTCTATCAAGGAATGTGAATATTGCATTATCTTTAATTTTCAAACCTTTGTAACTTTCTTTGTCGTGCAGACTTAGGTTTATTCTTTCTATAATTTCACCATTATTATCTTCTTGTTCTAAATGAAAATAAAAAGGATAAATATCCTCGGTAAACGTTAAATCATCAATTAAATCCTCTACAAAGACGTATTTTTCAGCATCGTAAATGCCGTCACGTACTGCAGCTCCAATTACAAGTATGTTTTTATCTCTCACTAAAGCCTTTGATGGTATGAAGATTGAAACAAGATTTTCAGTTTTAATATTTTCTTCAAGATCAATTGTTCTAGATATTTGTTTTTGTTCTAGAAAGAACGATGCACCTATTTCATCTTCTGCTCCTCTAAATGTAAGGCCTTGCGCAAAGTTTATAATATCTCTATATTTATCAGATTCCAGATATTCGTAAGTGTTTGGTCTTTGTGCTTCCCCTTCAACAATTACAAAGTTAGATGTAGCATTTATTATTAGGGTATCTCCATTTCTTAGGTTTAAATCAACTGATCTATCTCCGTAGATTAGAAATTCATATAGATCTATAGTAATTTTTTTCCCATCTAGTCTGCTAACAGTCACTTCTCTTAAACTGGAATTTGCAACAAGACCGTTTGCATATTTGATTGCCTCACTCACAGATATAAACGGATTTACAATGTATGTTCCTGGATTTTTTACCGCACCTATTACTGAAATTTTCTTCAAAGAAGCTTTCGTAATACTTAATGATGCTTCTGTTCCAGCAAATGAATCCTCAACTATTTTTTGTAATTTTTTCTCAGCTTCTACTAGTGTTAAATCTTTTAAAGAAATGCTGCCAATTTCAGGAATAAGAACATCTCCAGCCATATCAACTTGCAAAGAATATGATTCATCTTTACCTCCAGTCAGTAGTAGAAATAATTCATCAGCAAATGATATTTCGTAGTCAGCTTGCAAAGGAATATCTAAAACAGGTGCATTTGTAGTTGACTCTTTGTTAAAAAAATCAAAACCAAAAAATAAATTTTCCGTATTCTCTTCATCCTCAATTGAATTTTCTACAACTGTTGGGGCGGAAGGTTCTAAACTTATATTAGTTTCGCTAATAACTCTTTCCTGAACATCTGCAGGCAAAGATTTGAGTATCTCCAAATTTTCTGAGGACAGCTCTTGAGGGAAAATATTATTAGAAAAAAATAGGATTAATATTAAGAATAACCTCATAACTGGTTAATTATACTATATAAGCGAAGCTAGATACTTTCCATAAGTATTTTTTTGATACCTTAATGCAGCTTTATTTACATCCTCTGATGTAATCCAGTTCTTTTTGAAAGCTATCTCTTCAAGGCATGCAATGTATTCATTTTTCTTATTTTGAGTTTCTGCTACAAAATTTGATGATTCTAATAGAGATTCATGTGTGCCTGAATCAAGCCAAGTGAAATTTTCATCCAATAACTCTACTTTCAATTGTTTTTTTTCAAGATAAATTTTGTTTAGATCAGTAATTTCCAACTCCCCTCTTTCAGACGGAGAAAGATTTTTAACATAATCAAGTACATTTTCATCATAAAAATACAAACCCGTAACAGCATAATTTGATTTTGGGTAAATAGGTTTCTCTTCAATTGACAGAGCATTTAAATTATCGTCAAAATTAACTACCCCAAATCTCTCTGGATCATTTACAAAATAAGCAAAAACTGTTGAACCTGTATTTTGTCGAGCAGATTTTAATTTATCTGAAAAATTATCCCCATAAAAAATATTATCCCCAAGGATTAAACATGTTTTTTCATTTTCAATATAACTGTCAGCCACCAAAAATGCCTCCGCTATACCTCCAGGTTTTTCTTGTATCTTGTATTCAAAATTAACGCCAAATTGTGATCCATCACCAAGAAGATCTGAGAACAAGCTTAAATGACTTGGGGTGGATATAATTAAAATATTTTTAATATCTGCAAGCATTAAGGTAGATATAGGATAGTAAATCATTGGTTTGTCATAAATTGGTAATGTTTGTTTTGAAACATTCAGTGTTAATGGGTGCAATCTCGTTCCTGAACCACCTGCCAAGACAATACCTTTCATTTTACATAACCTTTCATTACTAAATATTCTAATAATTCATCTTCATAGCTTTTAACTTCTATTCCTAGTTTTTTTATTTTTGAGTTATTTAGAACACTGTATTTTGGTCTTTCTGCATGCAAATTTAGGCTGTCAGCTGCTATAGCTTTAGCCTCAACTTTGATAGAACATAGTTCGCATATTTTTTTTGCAAACTCAAACCAACTAACTTGCCCATCATTTACAACATTATAAATTCCAGATTCGAAATTACTGTTAATAAATTTTGAAATAACCTTCGCTATAAAAGATGTTGATGTTGGAGACATGATTTGATCATCAACAACAGATATGGACCCTTCACTCAGTGCTTTTTTGTAAATTGCTTCTACGAAATTTCCTCCCTTACCTGATGCACCTGATATACCAAATAATGAAGCAACTCGAAAAATATAATGTTCACAGCCACTTTCTTTAATAAAATTTTCACCCAATACTTTTGAAGATCCATAAACATTTAAAGGAGAGGTTGCAGCTTCTTCTGTTAATGGAGCAATTTCATTATTCCCCCCAAAAACATAATCTGTACTTACGTGAATCAAAGTTGATTTTTTTTCCATACATATCTTAGCCATGGCTTTCAGAGCATGAGAATTTACTTTAAAAGCTTTTTCAGCATTATTTTCTACTTCATCAACTCGATGATAACTTGTACAATTCACAAGATATTTAAATTTTTCAGCGGTTAGTTTTTTATTTAACTCATCAATATCTTCAATATCTAAATCACTTCTTGTAAAAGATTTAAATTTGATATCTTTCTCACTTAAAATTTTTTTAAGATCTGAGCCAAGCTGCCCATTAGAGCCTAAGATTAGGATCATATATCAAGGATACCACCATACTTCTCAATTCTTTTTATTGTAGTATGCCATTTTGTTATTTCCTGATACCAGTCAAGCGTAATAGTATCCAATGTTTTCTCTAACTCCCCTGATTCTAACTTTTCAAGAATCTCTTTAATGCCGTCCTCTGCAATCATCTCTGCTTTATAACCTAATGACTCAATCTTTGAGAAAGCTACATTATATGATCTGTGATCAGCATCCCCGTACCATTCCAATTCTACATTGGGAACAATTTGTTTTACTTTTTCGGCAATATCTTTAATTTTATATACATTAACCTTACTGCCAACATTAAAGATTTCACCGTTAACTTTGTCTTTGTCAGCAGTAAGCATAAAAATTTGAGCTCTTGCTGTATCCCTTACATGGACCATAGGTCTCCATTGAGTTCCGTCTCTCATAAGGGGAAGCTTCCCAGTTTTCCATGCACCATATGTCATTCCATTAATTGCAAGATCAAGACGCATTCTAGGCGAATAACCATAAACAGTAGATTGTCTTAGTACCACAGCACAAAAGTTTTCGTCTGCTAAAGGCAAAATATCGTTTTCTGCCATTTCATTAGCAATAGCATAAGTTGTGAGTGGATTAGTTTTGGTTGTTTCATCAGCAACTAAATTTTTATCTTGAAAGCCATAAATGCTTGCTGTCGAGGGAAGAATATACCTTTTAACACCCATTTTTTTTGCCGCTTTAGCTGTTCTAACTCTTGATTGATGGTTAATTTCATAAGTTTGTTTTTCAAAGATTTCACCAGAAGGATCGTTTGAAATGGCTACAAGATCAATCACTGCATCTATATCCTTAAAAATTTCCTCATTTATTTTTCGAGAATCCTCGTAAATTATTGATAGATTTTCGTGACTTTTTAACTTTTCTTCTCCAAAAAAGAATCTATCAACAGCTTTAACATGATGTCCATCTTTCAATAACATAGGTACCAAAGTAGTTCCTATATATCCCCCTGCGCCTGTTACTAAAATATTCATAGTTTGAATTTAAAATGGTGACACAAAGTCCTTGAAATTTGGTTGATTCTTATCTTTATCAGAGGTGATTACATTTGAATGATCAACACCCCAAGGAATAGATAGAGTTTCGTCATTCCACAGTAGACCAAGGTCGTGTTCTGCAGAGTAATAATCTGTTACTTTATATAAAAGTATTGTATTGGGTTCAAGTGTTAATATTCCGTGAGCAAAGCCTTTTGGAACTAAAATCTGTTTGAAATTTTCTTCTGAAATTACCTCAGTTATATATTTACCGTAGTTTGGTGATTGTTTTCTTATATCAACAGCAACGTCTAAAAAAGAACCTGAGAGGCATCTAACTAATTTGTCTTGAGCAAACGGAGGGCTTTGAAAATGTAAACCTCTCAATACGTTTTTTTCAACTGAGTGAGACTGGTTATCTTGTACAAAATCTAAATCTAAATTATTTTCATGTAAATTTTTAGTGTTATGTGTTTCTGAAAAATAGCCCCTACTATCACCAAACTTCTTAGGTTTTATGATCTTCACTTCGGGAAGTGAAAGCGAATGGATTTCCATTATAGTATTATAAGAAATGTTCAATTAATGTATATAAAAGAACTATAATTTACTTGCTATATGGTGCCCAAGTGAAAGACTACTTGTTAGACCTGGGCTTTCGATTCCATGAAGAGCAATCAATCCTTCACAGCCATGGTCATCTATATCAAAAATTTTGAAGTCTTGATCTGCAAGCTTTGGCCTTATTCCATAATAATCAGGTTGCAATTCGTGCTGTCTAATATTAGGAATATAAGTTTCTATATTCTTATAAAATTTTTCTTCTAACTCACAATTGAAAAGCTTTTCTGGAGAATTAATATTCTTAATTTCCTCTGCATCTGGGCCAAAGGTAATATAATCATCGTAAAGATTGAAACATATGTGTATGCCAAGTGAGTCTTTTCCAGGAATTGGGTATATTAGGTGTTTAAAATTATCGAAATTTTTGCATTTATAATATCTGCCAATCAAATATCTAAGTGGCTCAAAAAAATTTCCTAGATCCAATGAATTTGTTTTTGAAAAAAATTTTTCGGTGTGCAGGCCCATTGCAAGAATTAAAATCTCTGTTTGAATTTTAAATATTTGATCAGGTCCTTTTATTGTTAGTAAATAACCATTAGAGTCTCTCTCAATTTCTAATAATTCTGAATGCTTTTGAACCAGACCACTGTTTTCAATGAATTTGTATTCTAAACAGTCTGATAAACTGTGCACATCAACAATACCACTATCCTTAATAAATAAAATATTTTCACAAATAACTGATGGGTAAGTATTATTTACAATGCTATTCGATACCTCTTCAAAAGGAATACCTTTATCAACACATTTCATTACAAGTTCATCGTGTTTTTGCAAATTTTCTCTACTTGAGACAATATATTTACCTGTCATTTTGTGTTTGACGTTATTTTTTTTGCAAAATTCATACATCCTCGCTTTTCCATCTAAACAGAATAAGTTTTTATTTGTATCAGAGCCATAATAAACACCTGAATGTATTACACCTGAATTTCTTGAAGAAGTTTCATTAATTAGATAATTATTCTTTTCAACAAGTGCGCACTCAAATTTATTTGAAACTTCATAGGCTATTGCCTGCCCAATAATGCCTCCCCCAACAACAACACTTTGGATATTAACTTTTTCCATAATCAAAATATTTGCTAAAAATCAGTTTAAATTTTTTTGCATTTACCATTAAATTTATAAGAGTATAAGATAGCAACATTCTATCATGCAGCCTCCTTCTACTGTTAAAAATAAAATTAAATTTTTCTGTAAAGTTAGAATCATTATGTAAAATTCGATAAACTAAATTTTTCTTGCCTGTTAGAATTTTCAATGCTACCGATACTTTAATAATCTGATTTAAATAAAATCTACCAATTATTTTTTCTAGTCTATCTTTTATCCCTTTTAAATTTCTTCTTGAGCCCGTTATATTTTTTTCATGTTGTCTATAAAATACATCTCCACTTTTTTTTGTTACTACTTTAAGACCTGACTCAACACAGAAACCATACAAAAGCCAATCATGCCAAAAAATATCAGGTATTTTATTTATAAGTAATTTTTTTCTAAACAATACGAAAAGTTTTTTTGAAAATACAAAAGTAAATCCAGGAGCTAACCCTTCAACAAGATGACAATATTTTGTTTGTTTAGCTGAATAATCTATTTTTTTCAAAGTATTTCCTATATCATCAATATCGATTGTTGACGAGCCGCATAAATCAGCACCTGTCTTTTTCATGTGATTTATAGAATTAATATAATGAGTCTTTGAAACAACATCGTCTTGATCTGAAAAAGCGAAGTATTCATACTTTTTAATATCGTCTTCAGGAAAAGATCTAATTAGTGATAAAAAATTTTTGCATGAAGAGCCTTTCTTCTTTGTGCAAATTACGTTGATACTATTACTTTGTAAATCATTAATTATATTAAGAGTATTATCATCTGACGCATCATCAGAAATATAAATCGTATTATTACTTTCCGATTTTAAGATTGATTTTAATTGACTTTTAATGAATCTTTCTCCATTAAATGTAGCCATCAATACTGCGACATTATTCACTAGAGCTCACCACCTTGTGCAAATGAGGAAGTATGCGCGTTAAATTTTTTTTTACATGAAAAATCATTTGGCACCTTTGCTCCTGTCACATAATCTAAAGTAAGAGTTTCACAAATTTTAAAGATGTTATATGTTTTATTTTTGTGCATATGTTACATCCTTTTTGGACAAATATCTTTTTACAAAATAAAACTGAAAAATGAAATCAAATAGATATCCTGTCATAAGACCAAGACCTGCACCAAAAATACCATACATAGGAGTTAACCAAAAAATTAATATTATCGAAAGCAAACCTGAACACAAACTTATTTTCCAAATAATATTTTCTTTTTTCGCGATAATAAGAACATTTGTAATATTTATGCTCAAAACATGAACAAAGAAAGCAATACAAAATACTAATAATATATTTGTATTAATAATGTAATTTGTCCCAAAGAACGAAAATATTAACTCTTTTAAATATATGAGAGCTAAAAAGTAAAGACCGCTTACAACTATAAGCAAGAATAATACATTATTTAATCTGGAGTTTACCTTTTGTAAATTTTTTATTTCTAAATTTACTGCGAAAACATAGGCATTGGCATTTTTTACAATGCTTGCAAATATAGTCACTATAGCTGTAAGTCTAATTAATATTGTTAATGTGGCTATAGCATCCGTACCTTCAGACAAGCTTACTAGAGGGATTATAGATTGAGAGAGTAAAATTCCTACAAATACAGTCGCTAAAATATTAAATGATTGCTTTAAATAACTCTTTTTAAAATTGAGGTATTTGATACTAACTTTATGCCAATTAATTTTAATAAAAAATATTCCAACAAAAAATAATGAACTGCCAATTAAATAAACTAAAAATACATTAACGATATTATTATCAATTTTTGTAGCTAACATGATAAATAATGTAAAGATAGGAACTATACAAAACTGTAAAATTTGTGATAAGTAATATCTTTTTTGCATCAAAAGAATTTCTGATACTGGTTTTTCAAGTGAAAAAAATAAAAGTATGAAAAAGGTAAAAAAATATAGCAATGCGGGACTATTGTTAATTGTTAATGGATATTGTTGAAGTGCTATGAAAATTAGAAGAGAGAAAAATAAACACCCAATAGAAGTAGTTATGAGAGATTGAATTATATTTATTTCGTCAGGAATTTTATTATTGCTTAAATTCCTAGCTATATTTCTAGATGTAACGGAATCAGTTCCAAGTCTTGCTAACATCGAAGCAGGAATAACAAAACCTAAAAATAGAAAAAATTCACCTGCAATCTTAGGTGAAAGGTTGTTTGTAATAAGTCCTATAGTTACAAAAGAAGCTATTGAAGCAAATGCTCTTAAAAATGTTATGGAAATAACTTTTAGTTGAGAGTTTATTTTTAGTTGAGAGTTTATAGATTTAATTATTTGTCGGTAAATATGATGAAAGTTACTTATCAAACGTGATTTAAAAAATTTATACTTAAAAATTTTTAGAAGAGATGTTCCTTCGTAAGAACTAATGAAATTTTCAATTAACTCATTTTTTTGTTTGGGCATGGAGTCTTGAAAAATTAATTTTAGTTTCTTTGCTTGCCCGACTGAAAGCTCGGCTTCAAAATTGTATGAATCAGATATATTTCTATCCATGAAAATTCTTTGAAAATCTTTAAGAAAAGTTTTCGGTTTGATTCCAGTATCATTACCTTCATGTTGCCGATGAAGTGTTAATTTTTTTCTCGAGAAGAAGATTTTTCCAAAAATAACTGCGATTAATCCTGCCCAATGATCATGCATTCTTGCTTCATTTGGAATTCCAGAAATTTTTAAAATATTTAATAACTCTTTGTTAAATAGAGTGGAACAACCAACTATATAGTTTTGCATTAATAAGTAATTTAGTTTGTTAGATAAATCAGGTTTAAGTTTCTCAGTTTCCCAAAACGATTTATAAATCATATTTAAGTTTTCATCTGTGACTTCTAAATCTGAATGAATTAACAATGGCTTATGAGTTATTTGTTCTGTTGTTTGATTTTTTACCTCATCCAGCAAAATCTTAATTTTATTTGGCTTCCAAACATCATCTTGATCACTAAACATATAATAATCGCAGTTATTTGCTGAATGTATGAGTTGCTCGTAACTTTTATTTATTCCAAGATTTTGATTATTCTCAAGGATAATAATTTTTGAAGCGTGCTCATTTTGATATTTCCTTAAAATATTTATAGTCTCGTCACTAGATCCATCATCACGCACAAATAAGGTCCAGTTGGAATGTGTTTGAGCAATAAAGGAGTCAACTTGATCTTTAATATACCTTTCACCATTAAAACAAGATAATAAAATTCCAACTTTAATATTCTCAGTTATTTCCACTGAAGATCCTCTTTAATAAAACCTCTATGTGATCGTGGTACTAAGTTAAGAATAGTGTCAATAATGATATTTTTAATACCAATACTAAAGCTAAATTTTAGATGCATAAGAAAATATAATGGACACAAAATTAGTCTGAAAAATAAGCCTCTTTCTGTATAAAAAATAAAAAAATTTAGACAAATTTTTTGAAGATAGCTAGTCTGAACATTTTTTAAAGCAAGTCTTAGGAGCGCTATTCTTCTAGCTACTCTAATATTTAAATATTTATCTAGACTTCCTCTTCTCTTTATATTTGTAAGCAAGCCCTTGAAACTAAAATTAATTCCTCCTGCATGATTACTCCCATGGTGTCTGTACCTTACAGTAGCTTTTTTTAAAAAATCAATCTTTCCATAGCTTGCTGCAACAACTCCAGATGCCCAGTCATGAGGCACACCATGATCAAAAGGTATAGCTTTCTTTATGAGTTTTTTTGAACATAATGTTGCACAACCAGTTACAGGATTTTTTATAGTCAAAGGTATAGAACAAAATCCATTTAAAGCTGGAGTATTCATATCTTCAAACATTGATTCTTTGATAATTTTGCAATCTTTATTACAAACAAATAAGTCGCTGTAGCATAACAGTAAATCCTTCCTTATACACATTTCTAACATTTCTTCAACTTTGCTTTCTTGCCATATGTCATCCTGGTCACAGAAACAAAAAAAATCGGCATCTACCTGTTTCATTAAAAATTCAAATCCTTTAAAAGGTCCTAAATTCTCAGTACTTTCAAAAAATTTAATGTTTTTATACTCTGAAATGGTGGTTTTCAATTTTTTTGATTCTTCTACACAAGATCCATTATCAAGTAATAAAAATTCAAGGTTTTTATGGCTTTGTTTTCTAAGACTATCTAGTTGCTCTTTGATAAAATTCGATCCGTTAAAAAAAACAATTAAAATCTGCACTTTTATTTGAGATAAATTTATCTTGTGATCCATGTCTTTGCTAGTTTTACAGTTAAAAATGGTATTATTACTATTATAAAGTTCTTAACAACCAATAAAAAAACGTTATAGATGTCTGCATTTCTTATTAAGAAGAAAAATGCAGAAAACAATATTACTGTAAATAGAAATGAAACTATATTTCTTGAGCTTAATTTAAAAATATTGATGAATTTAGCTATCAATCCCACCAAGAACATCCCAAAACATAATCCGAAAATTCCGAAATTTAGATACGTTGCCCCGAAAATAGTAAAAGGAGTGCCTACAACAGCTCTTAAAGCAGGCTTATAGTCTTGTCCTATTATTTCATCTAGAGCTTCTTCGGGAAATTCATAAGGAAAAAAATTATCGATAAATTTGGGGGCCAAATCTATCCCATTGCGAAATGGCATACTGTAACTTCCAGCTTCTGTAAATATTACTAATAGAATGTCATAAGTCCAAAATTCTTCTGAAATGGCGTAAATAAAAATGAAATCAAAAAAGGTTATTGGTATTTCAGATGCTAGCTGACTTGAAACCCTTAAATAAACAAGAAAAAAAATTAAAAATCCTATTGAGCAAACTATAAGAAATGGTCTAAGTAAATTTGTAAAATTTATTTTTGGCTGATATATGATTAAAGTTCCCAGCAACAAAAAAATTAATGGCTCTCTCCTAGCTAATATGAAAGTAGTTAGAGCAGTAAAGGCTAAAATTATTAATCCTAAATATTTTTTTTTGATTTGTTTATAGTGAAATGCCAGGCCACATGCAAAAACTGGCATAGATAGATAAATTGTATATAACAAAGAATTTAATGGTGATTTAAGAACATCTTGTGCGAATGCTTGAAGATAAGATATGTTGGCTCCATTAATTGCAAAAATTAAACCAATCGATGAAAGAGAAAATAAAAAAAGCATCCAAAGCAAATAAACTTCACTTCCCTTCAGTATTTGATTTTGCTCAGAAATATCTAGTTGATTTTTCCTAAACGCACTATAGCCTAAAAAGAAAAATGCTAAACCTAAAATAATTAAAAAATTGCCTCTGGTTATTTCGTAAAAAGAAGGTTGCGGTAAATGAGATACAAGTAAGATTGGAAGCTCAATGTGCAAAATTTGTCTTAAGGAAAAATATGCCGCAGAGAGGCCCAACACAATAATGGGCGGTTCAGAAAAATTACTTAAGTTTAAGAAAATAAAGACTATTATGCTCAGTAGCAATATTAGAGAAAAGTAGCTTCCATAATAATTGTTAAGATTTAAATACGTCAGAAGTAATAAAATCAACCATATTGGTATAAAAGCATACTTTAAGATCGAGATGGTATTAATCATCTAATAGTCTAGACAAAATATTTTTTCTAAATGTATAAATAACTCCAAGTGCCAAACCAAATAAAAAACCTAAAATCAAAAATATAGTTCTACTTGGAAAGTATTTCTTCTCAGCTTCATAAGGCTTTTCTATTGGTCTATAAACATAGTATTTAGATGTATTAGTTAAATAATATGTTGCTGTTTGACTTTCCAAAAGCTTGCTCAGTGTTTCTTGAACTGACTCAAGTTGAACTTTTTTTTGCTCTTCTTGAAGTAAATCAATAATTTGTTTGTAGTTTTCACTATCTTCCCTTCTAAGATATTCATTAATAGAAATGAGAATATATTCTGCCCAATCTTTTGCTATAACGGGAGATTCATGATTTACAGATAATGAAACAAAACCAGTTTTTACGTCTTCATCTATTGAAAAATAATCTCTGTAGAATTTTTTATAGGCTAATTCTAATGAGGGTTTAGGATCATAAACACTTCCAGTGACACTAGATATAAATTTGGGTATAGTCCTTTCAACCCAGATAAAAGATTCAGCATCATAATAAGCTTCATCGAAGACTATTAATTTTGTTCCCTTATCATAGTAATCAACAGCATAGAGATAAGGCAAAAACTTCTCATATAGATGTTCTTTAAAAAAATCACGAGACAGCAAATTTGCTTGAGCTACTTCAGATAATTCTCTATCATCCCCACCAAGACTAGATAAATCAAATCCTGCGAGCTGCCCTATGCTCCCTAGCCCTCCAGTTATAGATGATAATTGTGAGCCTAAAGACTCAATTTTTACTGGTTCAAGCAATATTTCTGTTTTAAATCTTGGTTTAAAGAAAAAGGATGAAAGCGCGAATATAAAAGCAAAAATCATAGCGATAAATGTTACAAATATAATTTTTTTTGTGATTTTTTCTTTAAATTTTAATTCCATTTTTTAATTGATTTTTGGTGCCCAGGGCCGGACTTGAACCGGCACGAAGTTTCCTTCGAGGGATTTTAAGTCCCTTGTGTCTACCAATTTCACCACCTGGGCAGTAAAATCAAATCTTATCATCAAATGATACATTTTGTGATTTCTCTCTAAAATTAAGATTGGTATATTCCTTTCTAATTTTATTATTCTTCTTAATTATTGCTTTTAGGCTTTCAAAGTTAACACCTATACTTTTTGCATAATTTAAAAAAGCAGTTGTATCTTTAGGAAAACAGGCTCCACCGAAGCCTTTTTTACCATCGTGACCTGGGACTTTCATATGAGATTTCCCAATTCGACTATCTGTAGATATTGTTTCTATGAATGATTGCCAAGATTCTCCACTTTCTAACTTTTCGTATATTTCGAATATTTCGTTAAAAAAAAGAACCTTGGAAGCCAAAAACGTATTTATTGAATACTTTACCAATGATGCTGCTCGGATATCCATAAACACATGATTTTTGGTTAGACATTTTGAATGGTTTGAATAAAAACTTGAAACTTTAGACGCTATTTTCTTATTTCCTCCAAGAATAATCATTTCTGAATTAATAAAATCCTCATTAGCATAATTTTCTCGTAGAAATTCAGGATTGTAGATAATATTTTTATTTACACTAACAATCTTATCCAAAATAGATGGTAAAACTGTGCTTTTTACGACAACTATAGAATCAGAACATTTCAATTTCAGTCCTTTGACCACATCCTCAATTATTGATGAATCTTGAGTACCATTTTTGCCCATTGGCGTAGGCACACAAACAAATACTACATCGGGAGAAAAATTGGAAAGTTGATCTATATTTGTGTTGATTAAAGGGTCAACTATAAACTTTGTCGTAGAAATGCTAAAACCAAAATCAGTTGCTTTTCCCACAAAACCGTGGCCTACAATTCCTATTTTTAAATTTTTTTTACTTTTCAAAACTTTTATGCCAATCAAGAAATCTTTTTATTCCAACTTCAAAGCTTACAATAGGATTATATCCCAATATTTTTCGTGATTTCTTAAGATTTGCATGAGTGTATTTAGATTCGTTATTAACTTTTACAGTCTTTACTTTGGCTTTGAGATTTAAATTTCTTTCTATTTCTCTAAGAAGCTCACTAGTTGTAATGGGGTGACCAAAGCCAATATTGAAAATTTCGTTTTTTACTTCTTTAGAATTCATTAAAAAATTTATTGAACAAATTATTCCATTAACTGCATCATCAATATATGTCATATCTCTTTTCATGGAACCTGCATTATTTAATTTTATTTCATCAGCTTTTTTTAGGGATTCTGTAAAAGAATAATAAGCCATATCAGGTCTCCCAAGAGGACCATAGACTGAAAAAAATCTCAATCCTAAACAATCAAGATCCTCCTTAAATTTATCAGCGTAAGTTTCATTTAATAATTTCGTTTCCCCGTAAATTGACTTAGGTTTTAGATCTGTATCATTCTCTGTGAATTCAGCATTTGAGGAGTCATCGTAAACTGAGCTACTTGATGCATATATAATTTTATTGATTGAGTTCTCTGAGCAATACTTCATAAACTTTTTAAATCCATCAACATTAGTAGTTTGAAAATATGGTTCTTTAACTTTATTCACTCTAACTCCAGCCTGTGCAGCGAGATTTATTGCTAAGTCAAATTTTGGTTTTACAGAATCGATATTATTTATATCAGTTTTAAAAAAATCAAATTTATATGTTTGAAGCATTGATAGTCTATGCAACTTTAAAGATGTTGAATAATAATCATTGATGTTATCCAAGCCTGTTACTTCATAGCCCATTTCTAAAAGTCTCTTAGTTAAATGAAACCCAATAAATCCTGCAGCACCTGTAATTAAAATTCTCATAGTGTGGAGGCTGAGAACGGAATCGAACCGATGTACACGGAGTTGCAGTCCGCTGCATAACCACTCTGCCACTCAGCCTAAAGGATTATTTTAAAACTAATAGTTATAAGAATCACCTTTAAATGGACCGTCTTCGTCAACTGAAATATACTCTTGCTGATCTTTTGTTAATTTCGTCAGTGTGCCACCAAAACCCTGAACCATTAAAGCTGCTACTTCTTCATCTAATTTCTTAGGAAGTACTTTTACATCAAGTTTTCTTTCTTCTGGATTTTTTGAAGCATAGCCGTCTTTAAATAAAGCAATTTGTGCCAATACTTGATTACAAAATGATCCATCCATAACTCTGCTTGGGTGACCAGTTGCCAAAGCTAAATTTACAAGCCTGCCTTCTCCTAAAAGTAATAGATAATCTTTAGCAGATCTTATAACTTTATGAACTCCAGGTTTAACTTCATACCATTCAAAAGTTTTTAAGTGATTTATATCTATTTCATTATCAAAATGACCAATATTGCAAATAACACAACCTGATTTCAATGCATCAAGCATATATTTATCCAAAACATTTACATTACCAGTCGTCGTGACAACCAAATCATATTTTTTGAGTAATTGTTGGTTGAGCTTTGTTCCATCTTTTGTTACTTCACCCTCTAAATACGCTGAAACTACAGAGAAACCATCGAAACATGCTTGCATAGCACAAATTGGATCAACTTCAGTAACGTCTACAATCATTTTTTGCTGTGCAAGAGAGTCTGCAGAGCCCTTTCCCACATCTCCATAACCTATTACAAGTGCTTTTTTTCCTGCTAACAGCATGTCTGTACCTCTTTTTATAGCGTCATCAAGGCCATGTCTACAGCCGTACTTATTATCATTTTTGGATTTAGTCAAAGAATCATTAACATTGATTGCTGGCACCTTAAGCTCTCCAGCTTCAAGCATTTCTTTAAGCCTCTTAACACCTGTAGTTGTTTCCTCAGATATGCCATGAATACTGTCTAGCATCTTGGGATATTCGTTATGGACTTTGATAGTTAAGTCGCCTCCATCGTCAAGAATCATATTGGCATCCCATGGTTTACCATCTTTATTTATTGTTTGATCAAGACACCACTCATATTCTTCTTCTGTTTCACCTTTCCAAGCAAAAACTGGAATTCCTTTTGCAGCAATAGCTGCAGCAGCATGATCTTGAGTGGAAAAAATATTGCACGACGACCACCTCACCTCTGCGCCTAAGTCAATTAGTGTTTCTATAAGAACTGCTGTTTGAATTGTCATATGAATACAACCCATAATCTTTGCACCTTTAAGTGGCTGCTCATCTCGATAATTTTCTCTCAATTGCATAAGAGCTGGCATTTCATCTTGCGCGAGCAAAATCTCTTGTCTTCCAAATTCTGCTAGCGAGATATCTTTTACTTTGTAATCATTCATCATTGTTACCTTTATAAAACTCTAGTCTTTCAATATCATCTTCTGAGGTCTCATCACCATACTGAATCTCAATTATTCTACATTCTTCAGAGTAAGGATTATATATTTGATGCCAATCTTCTTTGCCTACTTTGAATACATCA
>MDTG01249354.1_pt1 | contig 18909 bp, 16 predicted proteins | sample 811421 | NCBI WGS metagenome assembly MDTG01 (sample SAMN05326645, study PRJNA326480) | marine metagenome | isolation source: seawater | place: Pacific Ocean: South East | collected 2011
AGATATTATGTCTAATGGTAAAAAAGAAGTCACCACAGCTGATATGGGTGATGCAATTATCTCAAAATTGAAATAAAATAATAAATAATATGAATTTTGCAATAATCGGTGCCACAGGCAACGTTGGTAGAAAAACAATAGAAGTACTAGAAAAATCAAAATTACAAATTGACAATCTTTTTCTTGTTGCCTCGGAGAAAAGTGCAGGAAAAAAATTAATTTTTAAAGAAAAAGAAATAACTGTTGAACAATTAGAAAAATACGATTTTTCAAATGCAGAGATCACCATATTTGCTGCAGGTAGTGAAATTGCAAAAGACTGGGTGCCTAAGGCCTCAAAAAAAACTATAGTTATAGATAATTCTAAATATTTTAGAATGGATGACGATGTTCCTCTAGTTGTAGCTGAAGTTAATCCTAATGATTTAAAGATACATAAAAATATAATAGCAAATCCTAATTGTTCTACTATACAATTAATGCTTCCATTAAAACCTCTACACGACATGTACAAAATAAAAAGAGTAGTAGTTTCTACTTATCAAGCAGTTTCTGGTGCAGGAAAAGCATCGGTGGACGAATTATTTGCTCAAACCAAAGATTACTTAAATGGTAAAAAAATTACCTCTAAAAATTTTACAAAACAAATGGCATTTAATTTAATTCCACACATAGACTCTTTTGTTGAAGATGGCTATACAAAAGAAGAATGGAAAATGGAGAACGAAACAAAGAAAATTCTCGATAACAAGATAGGTTTAACCGCCACTTGCGTAAGAGTTCCTGTAAAAACTTCTCATTCTGAATCAGCAAATATTGAATTCGAGAACGAATATGATTTGAAAACAGTTAAAAATATATTAAAAAATGCACCAGGCTGTAAAGTTGTTGATGAAAATAAAGATGGTGGTTATATTTCACCTTTGGAGGCAGAAGGAGATTATTTGACTTTTATTTCTAGGATTAGAAAAGATCATTCCAATAAAAAGGCTTTAAACATGTGGATAGTTTCAGATAATTTATTAAAGGGCGCAGCTTTAAACACCGTTCAAATAGCTGAGTGTTTAATAAAGAAAAAGTGAGAAGTTTGGTTTATAAATACGTATAAGTTATGGAGAATAAAAACAATCCTTTAAGTCCACACCTTCAGATATATAAGTGGCAAATTTCTTCTCTACTTTCTATTACGCATAGAATAGTGGGAGTGATAAACATTATTGCTGTTACGTTAATTTGTATTTGGACATTATCATTGCTTTTGGGAGAAGGAAGCTATCAAATGATACATTTTATTTTGAAATCTTTTTTTGGGAAATTTATAATGGTTTTTTTGTGTTGGACTTTTAGTTTTCATATTTTAAATGAAATACGACATCTAGTTTGGGATATGGGTTACGGATTTGATTTAAAAGTAACTAAAATTACGGGAGTCTTAGCTTTCTTTGGATCCTTTGGTTTAACAATCTTATTTTACTTAATAGGAAAAAATATTTTTTAATATGCACACTTCTACAAAAAAATGGTTATTTATCAAATATAGCTCAATTATATTAATTCCGTTAATGATTTGGTTTATAATTAATTTAGCATCTATTTATGACGCAGAATATGTTGAAGTTGTCAATTTTTTCATAAATCAGCCGTCCAAAATTTTATTCTCTATTTTCATTGTTTTTTCTTACTTTTTTTCAGCTTTAACGATTAGTGAGATCTTTGAAGACTATATTCATGATGAAAAAATAAAAAATGTCGCAAACAAAATGCTTAATATTTTTGCTATAGTAATACCATTATTAACTATTATAGGAATATTTAACTTATCATAATGCACGCTTATAAAATTATAGACCATGAATATGATGTTATAGTTCTTGGAGCAGGCGGCTCAGGATTAAGAGCTGCAGTAGGTCTGTCTGAAGCAGGATTAAAAACAGCATGTATCTCAAAAGTTTTTCCAACGCGTAGTCACACGTCCGCAGCGCAAGGAGGAATTTCCGCTGCACTCGGCAATATGGGTGAAGATGATTGGAGATGGCACATGTATGATACTGTTAAAGGATCCGATTGGCTAGGTGATCAAGATGCGATCGAATATTTATGCAAAGAAGCACCAAAGGCAGTAATAGAGTTAGAAAGATACGGCGTTCCTTTTAGTAGGACAAAGGACGGAAAAATTTATCAAAGAGCTTTTGGAGGAATGACCAAAGATTATGGAAATGAGTCTGTGCAAAGAACTTGTGCTGCAGCAGACAGAACAGGTCATGCAATACTTCATACATTGTATGGGCAAGCATTGAAACATAATACTGAATTTTTTATAGAGTACTTCGCATTAGATTTGTTAATGAAAAATGGTGAATGTAAAGGCTTGCTAGCTTGGAATTTAAATGATGGAACTATTCATAGATTTAGATCGCACATGACAATATTAGCAACGGGAGGTTACGGAAAGATTTATTATACCGCAACCTCTGCACATACTTGCACAGGAGATGGTAACGGAATGGTTTTACGTGCAGGTTTACCTCTTCAAGATATGGAATTTGTTCAGTTTCATCCCACTGGAATATATGGTGTTGGTACTTTAATATCTGAAGGAGTTAGAGGTGAAGGAGGTTTTCTTTTAAATTCAAAGGGAGAAAGATTTATGGAAAGATATGCACCAAAAGCTAAAGATCTTGCGTCTAGAGATGTTGTTAGCAGGTCAATTGCAATAGAAGTTAACGAGGGTAGAGGTGTAGGAAAAAATAAAGATCATGTAAATTTACACTTGGATCATATTGATCCTACAATTATAGAAAAAAGATTACCTGGTATCGCAGAGTCCGCAAAAACTTTTTGCGAAGTTGATGTTACAAAAGACCCTATTCCGGTTGTTCCTACTGTTCATTATAACATGGGGGGGATTCCCACAAACTATAAAGCTGAAGTTTTAACTACAAATGGAAAAGATACCACTGTACCAGGGCTAATGGCCATAGGTGAAGCCGCATGTGTTTCTGTTCACGGAGCTAACAGATTAGGATCAAATTCTTTAATTGATTTAGTAGTGTTTGGAAAATCTGCAGCAACTAGAGCAGCTGAAATTGTTAAACCTGGAACACCTCATGAAGAAATTTCTCAGTCTGAGACAGATAAGTGTTTAGATCGTTTTGATAAGTTGCGTAATTCTAGTGGATCTACAAAAACATCAGAACTTAGATTACAAATGCAAAAAACAATGCAATCTAAGTGTGCAGTTTTTAGAACAGAAAAAACTTTAAAAGAAGGAATGGATGAGATCAGAAAACCTTTTGAAGGAATGGAGAATATTTCTGTTACGGATAAATCATTATTATTTAATACTGATTTGGTTGAAACATTAGAGTTTGATAACCTTATTAGACAGGCTATGACTACTATAGACTCAGCTTATCACAGAAAAGAAAGCCGTGGAGCTCACGCTAGAGAGGATTTCAAAGAGAGAGATGATAAAACCTATATGGCACACACACTAGCTTGGCAAAAAGGTAATGAAGTTAAAGTAGACTATAGGCCAGTTCATGCAAAAACATTAACAAATGATGTACAATATTTTCCTCCTAAAGAAAGAGTCTATTAATGACGCAATTTAATTTGCCTCAAAATTCAAAAATTTTAAAAGGCAAATATTATAAAGATGAGTCTGGTTCAAATAAAATAAAGAAAGTCAATGTATATAGATGGGATCCATCAAGAAATGAAAATCCCAAAATAGATACTTTTGAAGTTGATATGAACGAGTGTGGACCAAAAGTATTAGATATTCTTTTTAAGATTAAAAATGAGATAGATCCATCACTAACTTTTAGAAGATCTTGCGCCCACGGGGTATGTGGATCCTGCGCAATGAATGTTGATGGTGTAAATACTTTGTCATGTATTAAATCTCACTCAGATATTAAAGGTGAATTGAATATTTATCCTTTGCCTCATCTTAGAGTAGTTAAAGATTTAGTTGGAGATTTAACGACTCTTTACAAACAATATGAGTCGGTTGAACCATGGCTTAAAACTAAAATTGGAGAAAAAACTAATAAAGAAATAAACCAGTCTCAAGAGGATAGAGAAAAACTTGATGGTTACTATGAATGTATTTTGTGTGCATGTTGCTCAACTTCATGCCCTAGTTACTGGTGGAACGGCGACAAATATTTAGGACCTGCTGTATTATTGCAAGCCTATAGATGGATTAATGATAGCAGAGATGAGGACAAAAAAGAAAGATTAAAAAAAGTTGCTGATGAATTAAAACTATACAGATGTCATACTATTATGAATTGTACCAATTCTTGTCCAAAAGGTCTAAATCCAGCCAAAGCTATTGGATCAATAAAAAAAATGCTTGCAACAAGCTAAAAGCTTATTTAATCAATTATCACTATGAAATTAATAGAACACTTTATTGAGGGTAAAAATTATTCTGGTAATTCAAATAGAAAAAGCAAAGTATTTAATCCTGCTACAGGCGAACAAAGTGCAGAAGTTAAACTAGGAACAAAAGATGATGTTAATAAAGCTGTAGAAATTGCAAAAAACTCTTTTGAAAAATGGTCTGGAACTCCTCCTCTTCAAAGAGCGAGAGTTATGTTTAAATTTAAGGAGCTAATAGAAAAAAATGCTGACGAACTTACTAAAATTATCGTTTCCGAACACGGAAAAGTGTACGAAGATGCAAAGGGATCTTTAATTAGAGGGCTAGAAGTTGTTGAGTATGCTTGTGGTATACCTCAAATGCTTAAAGGAGAATTTACAGAAAATGTTGGAACAGGTGTTGATAGTTGGTCAATGCGGCAGCCCCTAGGAGTTTGCGCAGGAATTACGCCATTTAATTTTCCAGCAATGGTTCCCATGTGGATGTTTCCAATGGCAATAGCTTGCGGTAATACATTTGTTCTTAAGCCATCAGAAAAAGATCCATCTTGCTCTATGAGATTAGCAGAATTAATGAAGGAGGCCGGATTACCAGATGGTGTATTTAATGTTGTTAATGGTGACAAGGAGTCTGTTGATGCATTAATAGATAATAAAGATGTAATGGCAATAAGTTTTGTGGGTTCTACTCCAATAGCAAAATATATTTATGAAAACTGTGCCAAAAATGAGAAAAGAGTTCAGGCTTTGGGAGGGGCAAAAAATCATTGTGTAGTGATGCCAGACTGTGATTTAGATCAAGCAGTAAACGGTTTAATGGGTGCAGCATATGGTTCAGCCGGAGAAAGATGCATGGCACAATCAGTCGCGGTCGCGGTTGGCAACATTGGAGACAAATTGGTTAGCAATTTGGCAAAAAAAGTTGAAGCCTTAAAAGTTGGTCCAGGTATGGATAAAAAATCGGAAATGGGACCATTAGTTACAAAAGAACACTTAGAAAAAGTTAAAGGTTATGTTGATGTTGGAGAAAAGGAAGGGGCTAAATTAATTGTTGATGGAAGAAATCTTAAACTTCAAGGTTATGAAAATGGCTATTATATTGGAGGGTGTTTATTCGATCACGTAACTAAAAACATGAGAATTTATAGAGAAGAAATTTTTGGACCAGTTCTTTCAGTTGTTAGAGCAAAAGATTTTGATCAAGCTTTACAATTGGTTAATGATCATGAATTTGGTAATGGAGTAAGTATATTTACCAGAGATGGGGATTCTGGCAGAACATTTTCTAATAAAGTTAAAATAGGCATGGTGGGTATAAATATTCCAATTCCAGTTCCAATGGCTTTTCATAGCTTTGGAGGTTGGAAGAGATCTCTGTTTGGAGATCAACACATGCATGGTCCAGAAGGAGTGAGATTTTATACTAAGCTCAAAACAATAACATCAAGATGGCCATCAGGATTAAGATCTGATCCTGAATTTACAATGCCAACAATGAAATAAAAAAGGAAAAAAATTGCGAAAAAAAATTACTTTAATAGGAGCCGGACAAATTGGTGGAACTTTAGCCCACTTAATTGCTTTAAAGGAATTAGGCGATGTTGTTTTATTCGATGTTGCGGCGGGAGTTGCAAAAGGAAAAGCATTAGATATAGCGCAATCATCACCAGTAAATGGATTTGGTATAAATCTATCAGGCACCAATAATTATGAGGATACTCGAGACTCTGATGTAATTATAATCACTGCCGGAATGCCGAGAAAACCTGGTATGAGCAGAGATGATTTATTAGGGATAAATCTCAAGATAATCAAGGAAGTAGCTGAGGGAATAAAAAAAACATCGCCAAATTCATTCGTAATATGTATTACCAATCCACTTGATGTAATGGTAATGGCTCTTCAAAGATATTCTAATTTGCCAAAAAATAAAGTAATTGGTATGGCTGGAATATTAGACTCGTCAAGGTTTATTTATTTTTTATCTCAAGAGTTGAAGGTTTCTGTTCAAGAAATTAAATCTTTAGTTCTTGGTGGCCACGGAGACAGTATGGTGGCAATGATAAATCATACAACAGTTAAGGGAAAAAAAATTAATCAATTGATCGACGAAGGAAAAATAACGAAAAAAAGATTAGATGAAATAGTAGATAGAACTAAAAAAGGTGGGGCAGAAATAGTCAAATATTTAGAAAAAGGTTCTGCATTTTATGCACCAGCCGCCTCAGGAGTAGAAATGGCTGAAAGTTATTTAAAAGATTTAAAAAAGGAATTACCATGTGCTGCATACTTAGATGGAGAGTATGGAATCAAAGGCTTATACGCAGGAGTGCCAGTTAAAATTGGTAAAAATGGTGTAGAAAAAGTCATAGAAATTAATTTATCAAGCGAAGAAAAAAAAATGTTTGATAATTCAATTAATGCGGTTAAAGATCTTTTTGATGCAGCAAAAAAAATTGATCCAGAACTTAAATAATTTAAAAGAGAAAAAATTTTTTTTTTATATATTCATAATTATTAATTCATTAATAATTACAACTTATTACGGATATCGAGGGATATTTCCTATAGATAGTTTTTTAATTTTTGATTCTGGATATAATGTTTCAAAGAACTTTCACCCATTTAAGGACTATTGGACAATAACTGGGCCATTATTAGATTATTTACAATCCTTTTTATTCCTAATTTTTGACATTAGTTGGTTAAGCTATGTTATACACGCAGCTATAGTAAATACTGTTTTAGCAGTTTTTATCTTTTATTTTTTCAATAAATTAAAATTACATCAAAATCTCTCATTGATATATGCAACTGCTATCTCAATTTTAGCCTATCCGTCAACAGGAACGCCATTTGTGGATCATCATGCGGTGATATTTTGCTTAGTTTCTATCTGTTTTTTTATTATTGGAGTCAAACAAAAAAGAAAAAAATTTTGGTTTTTAAGTTCTTTTTTTATTGTTTTGTCTTTTTTTTCAAAACAAATACCTTCAGCGTATTTAATTTTTTTAATACTAATTTCTATAATCTCTTATAAAACTTATTTTAAAGAAAAAAATTTTGATGATGTATTATCTTTTATTCTAGGTGGAATAATGAGTGCCTCAATTTTTTTAATAATTTTTCTTTTAAACGAAGTACCAATTAAAAACTTTTTTATACAATACATATATTATCCAATGACACTTGGTGATAATAGGATAGATAATCTAAAGTTTGATTTTAAAAACACAATTGGACAATTTAAATTTATTTATTTTGCTTTAATACCTTTGTTATTCATAATTTTTTCAATTCTTAAAAATAAACAAAATAATTACGATAAAAAAAAAGATTTATTTATAATAGTGTTTATATTGCTTACATCTTTAGTATTTATATATGGTCAATTACTTACTAAGAATCAAGTTTTAATATTTTTTTTGATCCCTTTTTATCTTGGATTTTGCCACATTTATGTAATTAAATATTTTAAAAAAAAACATTTTATTTTTTTTATTATATTTATTCTCAGTATATCTCTAACGAAGTATCACATTAGATTTAATCATAATAAAAAATTTATGGAGCTCGAGAATGTTGATTTCAATTTAGCTATAAATGCAAAAAAAATTGATAATAAATTATCCAATTTAAAATGGATTACCCCTGAATATCCAGAAACACCACAACAAGAAATTAATTATCTAAATGAAGCAAAAAACATTCTAACGAATGATAAAACTGCTAAAATATTGATAACAGATTATTTATTCTTACCAGCAATTATTAACAATACAAATGCTAGTCCAAATAAATGGTATGATGACTTAAGCGTTCCATCAAAAGAAAGTAAGTTTTTTAATCAATACAAAGATTTTTATTTATCAAGGATTAAATTACAAAAAATAAAAAATATTTACACGATAGGTTCAGATAAAGAAAAATATATTGAAGTTGTATTAGATAAAGATTGTTACGATATAAAGAAAATGAGCAAGATAGTCACAAAAATAAGCTTAAAAAGATGTACTAATTTTTTGGATGATTAGTTATTTTTTTAAAAAAATTTATAAAAGTTAATTTAAATAAGTTTAAAAACGTAGGAACAATGTTAATCTTGTCATATTGAAGATATTCTTTTCTGTTAACATTTTTTAAAAGATTTATGCTTTCAATTAAAAAATCGAGATTCTTAATGTAAATAAAAAAAATATCTGAAGCTTTACAGTTTTTCTCTAATAAAATTTCTTTTTCATTAATTATTTTTCCAACATCAAATTTTTCACTAATTTCATGAAAAGTTAAAGTAATCGAACTCCAGTTTTTTATAAACTTATAGAAAAATATAAAAGATCCTCTTTGAGTTTGTAAATTACCTAAGTGGAAGTTATAAATTTTAAAATCCTGCAACTTAATTTTACTTGCACAGTAAACGCTTAATCCATATTCATAATTATCGTTAACACTATCTACTATTTTACAGTTTTTATTTTTTTGCAAAATATCTTTTATTGAAATCCTTGATTTTAAATTGTGAAATAAATCTTTTAAAGATCCAAAAAATATTAAGACAATTAAAATTTTTATTTTTCTTATTAAACTCGCTTTAGTTATAATAATATCAATCTTAAAATTTTTATATATGTCGTTTGAAATAATTTTATCTACTAATTTTAGAGATAAAAATTTATCATTAGTTGTATAAATTATAATTTTTTTCATTAATAAGTGTGAATTTTTTTAATGAATCTAATAAATTTAAAATATCTATCAGTTCTCTTAAATGTAGAAATACTAAAAAAGTTTAATTTTTCCAATATAAAATATTTAATTTTGATTATTTAAGTCTTTTTGTATCTTATTAATAAATTGATTAATTAATAAAGCATCCTCTTTTTTAATATATTCATCTTTAGATATAGCAACCTTTAGTTCATTTTTAATTTTTTGTTTGATATATTCTAAATTTTCTTTTGATGATAAACTGATTAATCTATTTTCAACATATTTAATAGTTGAACCTATTGTAATTTTGAAGGTTACAAAAAAAACAAATGCTACAAATATTGTCTTATAAAAAAATAGTTTCATTATTTTGATTTTTTATAAATTTCGTAAATTATTGTTTTATCAACTTTATGTTCTTTTATTTTTTTAAACTCAGATGGCATATCATACTTTTTGTAGAGTCGTTTATCAATATTATAAACTCTGTTTGAATAAACATAATCTGCTTTAGCCTTTTCATCGTTTACTATTATTTTTATTCTTTTTTTTTCATTTACATCAAGTAGATCGTGCATATACCATAATGGATACCATGAGTTTGTACTTACTATAATCTCATGATTTCCCTTTTCATTTGTAATTACTTCCCTTAAAAATTCTATTGCCGATAATCCAGTATAGTCTACATCAAGATTATTTTTAATTTTTTCCGTAGTTAAAAAGTTGAAATAAAATGATTGATAAGGATGGTATGTGTGAATTCTAAAAATTGTAGAGATAGCTAGAATTATAAAAAGAAGCGTTAATGAAATTTTGAAATTTTTTCTTTTATATTTTCTGAAATACAAATAAATACTAAAAACAGCAAAGTAAATTATGAAAATATATAAAAAATACGCGAGTCTCCAACTATTATATAAGCTAATATTTAATAAAGATAATCCTGTAAAAAAAAATACTAAGTTTAAAAAAATAAAAAAATCTTTTTTTTCCTCTTTACCTCGCCACAGATCATTATGAATACATATCTTTTTTATTTTAAAGAACCGGCCAGTAACTCTTGAAAAATAATATGCAAAACCGTGAAAAAATAGTAGTAGATGCAATATAGGTGTTGAAATTAAAATCCAAAATCCAAGATAATAGTATGGCAACTTATTACTAAGATAGTACTCTCCTAAAAAGTTAACTTTGCCATTCCATGCCATGTCCAAATTTAATGAGCCAATTATACCGTCAAAAGTATTGCTCCACAAATGAGGCCAAAAGATAAATAAAAATAAAAAATAACTTATTAGATGCTTTAAAACTATTGAAAAATTCAAATCTTTTCTATTTGAAATAAAATTTATCAAATAAAATAATATTAAGCTTACAGGAATAAAAAAACCTGCAAACCTTATTGTAGTTGATATAGCCGAAAATAAACTAAGAAATAAGATATTTTTATTTGATGGATTGTCTATAATTTTAAAATAATAATAGATAGAAATTATGTATAAACTTAGGAATATTATATCTTTATTATTCCAAAAACTATCTCCAAATAATCTTGGAGTAATAATTAATAGCAATAATCCTAATAAACCAATTACCTTATTTTTAAATCTATTTAATAAAATTTTATAAAAAAAAATAGATCCAATAAAAAAATAAATAAAGATTAATATATGTCTTAATTGATAATATTTTAGAGGCTCGTCTAATTTCAGTAAAACTTCTAAATAGGCAGCTGGCAAATCAAATATAATTCCATACTTATTCCATAATTCAATATCTGGTAGTGTAAACCCTTGAATTTCGCTCATTTTATTTGCTGAAGTTAACTTTAGTCCTTCTAATCCAAAAAAATCAGCAATATAAGTAAGCCAAAAGAAACCATTAGATCTATGAAATTTTTCATCTATATAGAAACCATAATCTTTATAGATTAAAAAACCTAAAACGAAGTATGCGATAAAAACTAAAAATATTATAGATTTGTTATAATTGATAAAATTACTTATTTTTTTTATCATATTAAAATTTATATAATGCATTAGAAATTAAATATATATATAATTAAATTATTTATTTCTATGAATATTCACGAACATCAAGCAAAAGATATATTAAGAAATTTTGGAGCACCGGTATTAAACGGTGTGGTAATTTATAAATTGGAAGAAATTGAAAAAAAAATTCACTTACTAAAATCAAAGAAATTTGTACTCAAAGCACAAATTCATGCTGGGGGAAGAGGAAAAGCAGGTGGAGTTAAGCTTGTAAAAAACGTTAATGAGCTCAAAAAAGAAGCACAAGAAATGTTCGGAAAAATATTAGTTACTCATCAGACTGGACCTAAAGGAAAAGAAGTAAAAAGACTTTATATTGAAGAGGCATCAGAAATAGAAAAAGAGTTTTACCTATCGTGTCTTGTAGATAGGCAAAGCTCAAAGATTGTTTTTATTAGCAGCACGGAGGGTGGAATGGATATTGAAAAAGTAGCAATTCAGAGGCCTAATAGAATTATTACAACTAAAATTGACTCTCATGAAAATATCAAAAATCAAGAAATAGATAAAATAATTTCTCCATTTAAGCTTGATGATAATCAAAAAAAAGAATTTGGAAATTTAATACGGTCTTTGTTTGAAATTTTAATTAAGAAAGACGTAAGTTTAATTGAAATCAACCCTCTTATTATTACAAAAAATAAGAAATTATTATGCTTAGACGCAAAAATGAATTTTGATGATAATGCAATATTTAGGCAACCAGAAGTTTTAAAATTAAGAGATCTGAATGAAGAAGATCCTACTGAGACAGAGGCAAAAAAAAATGACCTAGCCTATATTAAACTTAACGGATCAATAGGTTGCATGGTTAACGGAGCTGGTTTAGCTATGGCTACGATGGATATAATAAAACTTAATGGAAAAGAACCAGCAAATTTTTTAGACGTAGGTGGAGGAGCCTCTAAAGAAAAAGTCTCAGCGGCTTTTAAACTTATTTTATCAGATAAGAATGTTAAAGGTATATTAATAAACATTTTTGGAGGTATTATGAGATGTGACGTCTTAGCTCAAGGAGTAGTAGATGCAGCTAAAGAGGTTAATTTATCGGTCCCATTAGTAGTAAGGTTAGCAGGTACAAATTTTAAACAAGGAAAAGAAATTTTAGATAAATCAAATTTAAAAATTTTATCAGCATCTGACCTAAATGATGCTGCAGAAAAAATTGTTAAATCTATAAAATAAATGTCAGTATTAATTAACAAAAATACAAAAGTTATTTGCCAGGGTTTTACTGGAAAACATGGAACTTTTCATTCTGAACAAGCATTAAAATATGGAACAAAACTTGTAGGTGGTGTAACTCCAAAAAAAGGTGGTCAAAAACATTTGAATCTTCCAGTTTTTAATACAGTTCAGGAGGCTAAAGATGAAACAAATGCAAATGCGACAATGATATATGTTCCTCCTCAATTCGCTGCCGAAGCAATCTTAGAGGCTATAAATGCAAAAGTTGAATTAATCGTTTGCATAACAGAAGGGATTCCTATTTTAGATATGATTAAAGTAAAAAAAGAATTAAAAAATAGCAAATCAAGGTTAATTGGCCCTAATTGTCCAGGTATAATTACTCCTAACGAATGTAAAATAGGTATAATGCCTGGCAACATTCATAAAAAAGGAACAGTTGGCATTGTTTCAAGATCTGGAACATTAACTTATGAAGCTGTTGCTCAGACTTCATCAAATGGAATGGGGCAGTCCACTTGTATTGGAATAGGAGGAGATCCAATCAATGGCACTAATTTTATAGATTGCTTACAACTTTTTCTAAATGATGACGAGACCAAATCAATAGTTATGATTGGGGAAATAGGAGGTTCAGCTGAGGAAGAGGCAGCTGAATTTCTAAAAAAGGAAAAGATAAAAAAACCTATGGTTGGTTTTATAGCTGGTTTAACTGCTCCGCCAGGTAAACGCATGGGCCATGCTGGTGCCATAATATCAGGAGGAAAAGGTGGAGCTGGAGACAAAATAGAAGTTATGAAATCTGCTGGAATTACCATATCAAAATCCCCTGCAGATATTGGTAAGACACTTTTACAAAAACTTAATGATTGAAATTCTACAATTCATGTTAAAATAACATAAAAAATGTCATCGTCAAAAAACAATACTACCTACAAAAAAACCTCTTTTTTAGTCGGTACTAATTCAGAGTTTATCAATGAATTTTATGCAGACTATCTTTATGACCCAAATTCGGTTCCAAAGAGTTGGAGACAATTCTTCGAAGGATTAAGTGATGAGCAAAAATTAATTTACAATGATTTGCAAGGTCCTAGTTGGTCACCAGAAAGAAAAAATAAAAAAATCAAATTAAATATTAAAGAGGTAAAAGATGAAGAGAATGAATTTGAAGTTGACTTAAAATCCACAAATGAGTCTGTCAAAGCTATAGCTTTAATAAGAGCATATAGAATCAGAGGTCATCTTATAGCTAATTTAGATCCACTTGGAATGATGGAAAGAAAATATCTTGAAGATCTAAATCCAGCTGATCATGGATTTAAAAAGGAGGACTATGATAAAAAAATTTATGTAGGTGAATATATGCAAGGCGGTTATTCTACAGTTAGAGAAATTCTTAATTTTTTCAAAAAGATATATTGTTCAAAAATTGGTGTTGAATATATGCACATCTCCGATCCTGTTGAAAAAAGATGGTTTAGAGAAAGAATGGAAAAAGAAGAAAATCAATTAAAATTTACTGTAAACGGAAAAAAAGCAATTTTGAATAAACTTATACAGGCAGAAGGATTTGAAAAATTTTTAGCTGTAAAATTTGTTGGAACAAAAAGATTTGGACTTGACGGAGGTGAAGCTTTGATACCAGCTTTGGAACAAATTATTAAAAGAGGAGGTCACTTAGGTTTTAAAGAAGTTAAAATTGGTCAACCTCATAGAGGAAGATTGAACATTTTAGCTAATGTTTTGCAAAAATCTTACAAAAGAATGTTTAATGAATTCGCAGGAGAATATGCTTCTTTCAGCTCTGACTCAACCGGTGATGTAAAATATCATCTAGGTGCTTCGTCAAATAGAGAGTTTGATGGCAATTTAGTACATGTATCACTAACTGATAATCCTTCACACCTTGAAGCAGTTAATCCTGTGGTGTTAGGACAAACACGAGCAAAACAATTTTTTCACAAAGATGAAAAAAGAAGACAAGTCATTCCAGTTTTGATTCATGGTGATGCATCTTTTGCTGGTCAAGGTGTGGTTGCAGAGTGTTTTGCCATGTCAGGAGTACCTGGCCATAACACGGGAGGCACAATACATATAATAGTTAATAATCAAATAGGATTTACAACAAGTCCTAAGTTTGCCCGTTCTTCACCATATCCATCTGATTTAGCAAAAATGGTTGATGCACCAATTTTACATGTAAACGGAGATGATCCAGAAGCAGTTACTCATTGTGCAAAAATTGCTACTGACTATAGACAAAAGTTTAATCGAGATGTTGTTATAGACATGATTTGTTACAGACGATTTGGCCATAACGAGGGAGACGAACCATCATTTACTCAACCCACTATGTACAGGAAAATAAAGAAACATCCTACAACACTTAATATTTATGCAGAAAAATTAATTGAGGAAGGTGTTATTACCATTGAGGAATTTAATATTATGAAGACAAAATTTAAAAGTCTTCTTGAGGATCAATTTAAAACAGCTAAAGAATATAAACCTAAATTGGAATGGTATGAGGGAGTATGGTCAAGATTTAAACCAGAAAAAGGTAAAGACAAAAGAGGAGTAACAGGGGTTTCTTCGGAAAAAATAATAAAAATTGGTAATAAAATCACATTAATACCTGAAGATCTAAACCTTCATCCAACTTTAAGAAAAATATTTGAAAATAAAAAAAAGATGTTCCAAAGTGGAAAGGGATTTGATTGGTCTACAGCAGAACACCTAGCATTTGCTACTTTGTTAGAAGAAGGCTATCCAGTAAGGCTTTCTGGGCAAGACTCAGCTAGAGGAACTTTTAGTCAACGTCACTCTGTGCTAAAGGATCAACTCAATGGAAAAAAATATATTCCACTTAATAATATTTCAAAAAACCAAAAAAATTTTGAAGTAATCGATAGCTTGCTCTCTGAAATGGCTGTACTCGGTTTTGAATATGGTTATGCTTTATCGGAACCAAGCACTCTTGTAATTTGGGAAGCACAATTTGGAGATTTTGCCAATGGAGCTCAAGTAATTATAGATCAGTTTATTGCCTCAGCAGAAGGAAAATGGGCAAGAGCTAATGGCTTAGTGATGCTATTACCCCATGGCTATGAGGGGCAAGGCCCCGAACATTCATCGGCAAGACTAGAAAGATTTTTACAATTATGTGCTCAAGAGAATATTCAAGTTGTAAACTGCACCACTCCAGCAAATTATTTTCATGCTTTGCGTAGACAGATACACAGGGATTTTAGAAAACCTTTAATAATAATGACCCCAAAATCTCTCCTAAGAAATAAAAAGTGCACCTCCAATATCGAAGACTTCACTAAAAGAAATACTTTTCATAGAGTCTTAAATGATCATGCAGACATAAAAAAAAATAATTTGATTAAACTAGCTGAGGATAAGAAAATAAAAAAAGTAGTTTTATGTTCAGGAAAAATTTATTTTGATCTTCTTGAAGCCAGGGAAAAGAATAAAAACAAACATGTATTTATCATAAGAATAGAGCAACTATATCCATTTCCTGTAAAAACACTTGCCAAAGAATTGAAACGATTCAGAAAAAATGCTGAATTTTTTTGGTGTCAGGAAGAACCAAAAAATATGGGGGCGTGGAACACTGTAAGAAATTATATTCAATGGAGCTTAAATTACATAAAATCTAAGAACAAAGAAGTTAATTATATAGGAAGAGAACCAGCCGCATCACCTGCTAGTGGATATCTTAAAAAACATCTTGCAGAGCAAAATGAAATATTAGAAAAGGTGGTAGGAAAATTTTAATTCATGTCCGAAAAAATATTAGTACCAACATTAGGTGAGTCTGTAACGGAAGCAACAGTTTCAAAATGGTTAAAAAATCAAGGTGAAAAAGTTTCTGCAGATGAGCCTATAGTAGAATTAGAGACTGATAAAGTAAATGTAGAAGTGCCAGCACCATCCAATGGTGTTTTAGAAAGCATATCTGTTAAAGAAGGTGAAACTGTAAATGTCGGTGCTTTACTTGGTATGATAAATGGATCAGCTAAATCTGTTACAAAAGAGGTTAAAGATTATTCTCCGCCAAAGAAAAAAACTTCGATTTTAAAAAAACCTAAGGAAGAAGCTGAACCACTAAAACTATACAAAGAAGAAGCTGAGCCATTAAAATTGGACAAGGAACAAGTTATACAATCAAAACCTCAGAAAGAAGAACCTTTAATATTAGAAAATTTTCATGAAAACCAAGAAGCAGAGGAGAAACCAAAAATAAAAAACCCTAAGCCTTCTATTTCTCCTGCTGCAAGAAAAATGGCAAAAGAAACCAAAGTAGATCTAGGTAAAATTCAGGGCTCAGGAAAACATGGTGTTATTTTAAAAGAAGATATTATGAGTTTAATGGGATCAAAACCATCTCCTTCAGAGAGAAAAATAAAACATGGCCCAGAAGAAAGAATTAAAATGACAAGATTGAGATTAACAATAGCAAAAAGATTAAAAGAAGCTCAAGAAAATGCTGCAATGTTAACCACTTTTAATGAAGTAGATATGAGTGAAGTGATGTCTATGCGAAATCAATATAAAGAAGAATTTCAAAAAAAGTATTCAGCAAAACTCGGCTTTATGTCATTTTTTGTAAAAGCTAGTGTTCTAGGACTAAAAAATTTTCCTGCAGTAAATGCAGAAATTCAAGGTGATGAAATAGTTTATAAAAATTACTATAATATAAGTATAGCTGTTGGGACTGATAGAGGTTTAGTGGTGCCTGTTCTTAGAGAAACAGATGAAATGTCATTTGCAGATATTGAAAAGAATATTAGTAAATTGGGAGAAAAAGCTAGAGATGGCAAAGTCACGATAGATGATCTTCAAGGAGGAACTTTCACTATCACAAATGGAGGAATATACGGTTCTATGCTATCTACACCAATATTAAATCCTCCTCAGTCAGCTGTTTTAGGAATGCATAATATAATTCAACGACCTATTGTTGTTAACGGCAATGTTGAAATAAGGCCCATAATGTATTTAGCTTTATCATATGATCATAGAATAATAGATGGAAAAGAAGCAGTTTCTTTTTTAAAAATTGTTAAAGACTCTTTAGAGCAACCAAAAAGACTTTTTTTAGATATTTAATCATGGATAATTTTGATTTAGTAGTAATTGGTGGAGGTCCTGGAGGTTACGTATGTGCTATACGAGCTGCACAACTTGGTCTAAAGACAGCTTGTGTGGAGTCAAGGGGAGCTTTGGGAGGAACTTGTTTAAATGTTGGATGTATTCCATCTAAAAGTTTATTAAATTTATCTGAAAATTTTCATAAGGCTAAAAAAGACTTCAACCATCAAGGAATCGAGATTGAAGGAATCAAACTTAATATTGAAAAAATGATGTTAAATAAAAACAAATCAGTTAAAGTTCTTACAAAAGGGGTAGAATTTTTATTTAAAAAAAATAAAGTAACGTACATAAAAGGAAAGGGTGTCTTATTTTCTAAAAATGATATTTTAGTTTACGATGACAAAAAAAAGACACAGTACAAGTCAAAAAACATTGTTATTGCCACAGGTTCTGAGGTTGCTTCCTTACCAGGAGTTAAAATAGATGAAAAAAATATAATTTCTTCAACTGGGGCCCTATCACTTAATAAAGTTCCAAAAAAATTAGCTGTTATTGGCGGAGGTTATATAGGTTTAGAGATGGGCTCAGTTTGGTCTAGATTAGGCTCAGAAGTCACCGTGATCGAATACCTTGATCACATAACCCCAGGGATGGATAGAGAAATTTCAAATGAATTTAAAAAAATTCTAACTAAGCAAGGCATAAAATTTAAGTTGGGATCAAAAGTTAACTCAATTAAGAATACCGGCACAAATGTATTAATAAATTACACTGATATTAAAAACTCAAGTGATGAAACTTTAGAAGTTGACAAAGTTTTAGTTTCGGTTGGACGAAAACCATACACAGAGGGACTTAATTTAACAAAAATAGGTATTAAAAAAGATAAACTTGGAAGAATTGATGTTAATAATAAGTTACAAACATCAATTAAAAATATTTATGCTATAGGAGACGTTATAAAAGGACCGATGTTAGCACATAAAGCTGAGGAAGAAGGTATAGCAGTAGCTGAAATTTTAGCAGGCCAAGCAGGCCATGTTAATTATGATGTCATACCAGGAGTGATTTATACTTCACCAGAGGTAGCTACAGTAGGTAAAACCGAGGAACAACTCAAAGAAGAAAATAAAGATTATAAAGTTGGAAAATTTCCCTTTTTGGCAAACTCTAGAGCAAAAGTTAACAATGAAACTGAGGGTTTTGTAAAAATTTTAGCAGATAGTAACACCGATAAAGTTTTAGGTGTTCATATTATTGGCCCACATTGCGGAGATATGATTGCAGAGATGGCTTTAGCAATGGAATTTGGGGCAAGTGCTGAAGACATCGCTAGAACTTGTCATGCTCACCCAACACATACAGAAGCTATAAAAGAAGCCGCATTAGCTGTTGATAAAAGACCAATTCATTTTTAATTAAAAATAATTCTAATACTATTATTATATGAAAG
>MDTG01355808.1_pt1 | contig 18909 bp, 17 predicted proteins | sample 811421 | NCBI WGS metagenome assembly MDTG01 (sample SAMN05326645, study PRJNA326480) | marine metagenome | isolation source: seawater | place: Pacific Ocean: South East | collected 2011
CAGCGCATCGGCAATGGCGGGCTCGTCCTCGATAATCAGAATCCTGTCCGGCATGGTCTGCTCTGTCCGTGAATCGTCCGCCGATTGTGGCGGTTTCGCTAGGGGCTGTTGACGCTTCGTTCGCCCGCCTGCCGGAGGCCATTTTTTTGGCCAGGCAAGGCGGAGGAAGCGTAGTGTAGTTGATCTACACAAGCGACCGACAACGTAGCATGGCCGAAAAATGGCCCCGGCCCCTCGGGTTGCGCCTGTCAGGCCGCCACTCGGCGTCGCTCGTCGCTTATTTGGAATGACCAAACTGCGCTCCTTGCTTCTTGATTGGCGGCCTTACAGGCAGCAACAGGCGGGTGAACGAAACGTCAACAGACCCTATGGCCATTGCAATCACGAGGCGGGTTCCTCCAGCCAGGCGGTGACCACGTAGCGCAGAGGGCCGCCGCTGGTCAGGGCGCGGAACGGGTAGCAGGTGACCAGCCGCAGTTCCGCGCGATCGTATTGCAGCACCATTGGTTCCTTGCGGCTGTCGACGATGCGCTGGGTCGCGACGCGGTAGCGGTACTCACGGCCGCTGGCATCCTGCAGGGTCAGCACCTGACCGGTCTGCAGCTGCTCGACGAAGGCAAAGTGGCTGTCCTGATGACCGGCCAGCAGCAGGGTGCCGGTTTGCCCCGGCGCCACGCCGTTGTCCAGCTGGCCCGGCCCGAAGGCCAGTGCCTGACCGCTGACGCTGTCGAGTACGTAGCGGGCCTCGCCGTCAGGTGTGGTCAACTTGGCAACCGGCCAGGTGTCGGCCCAGGGCCAGGGTTTGCTCGGCGCGCCTGCCTGCAGCTGCTCGGCCCAGGCATCGGCGATCAACCATTGGGCCAGCCACGCCTTGGCCTGCAGCCAGCTGCCCTGCGCGGCGACAGCGATGGCGCCCAGCAGCAGGGCGGCGGCAATCAGCTTACGCATGACGTGGCTTCCAGTTGAGGACGATAAACGCGCCCAGTAGCAGCGCCAGAGCCAGTGTCCACAGGCCGGTGAGCCCCAGCGAGGTTTGCGGATACAAGCGGTGGTCGACCGGATTGAGGTTTGGCACCTGCTGACTGTCCAGCGGTTCGTCTGCCGCGCGCACCGGTTGCTCTTCGACCGCGACGAAGCTGGTAAAGCGGCTCATTAGTTGGTGTTCCAGCGCCACCGGCAACACCAGGTCGCGGACCTCATCTTCACCGGCGCCTTCGTTCAGGCGGTCCATTGCTGCTTCGATCTTGCGGCGAGCCCACAGCTTGGCAATGCCGTTGCCCTGCTGTGGCTCGGGGATCTGCAGATGCTGCTCCCAGGCTTCCGGCTGTTGACCGTGCAGGGCGATCTTTTCCGGCAGCTGGTTGAGTTTCATGGCAATCAGCAGCGGCTGGTCGCTGTACAGGTCGGGCAGCTTCTGCGGCCAGATTTCCGCCTCGATACCTTCTGGCAGCTCCAGCTGCAGGTGGGTCAGCACCGGCGATTCGAGCTTCTCGAACAGGCGCTCCATGGCGGCGCCGATGCCGGACCGGTCGTCAATGGAGGTGAATTGCCCGCGGCCTACTTCGGCGGCCTTGCGCAGCAGGAAGCTATTCGGGGAGGCGCCAATGCCGACGGTAAAGACGCGGGCCTGACGCAGGCGCTGCTCAATCATTCTCAGCACTTCGCGCTCGTTGCTGACCGAGCCGTCGGTGATGAAGATCAGCTGGCGCAGATAGCCGGGCTCGTTCGGTTGGGTCAGTGCTGCGCGCAGCACCGGCAGCATTTCGGTACCGCCACCGGCGGGCAGGCCGGCTACCCAGCTGCGGGCCTCACTCAGGTTGTCTTCCGTAGCATTGACCGGTTCGCGGTAGAGCATGCTGTACTCGCTGTTGAATTCGAGCACGTTGAAGCGGTCTTCGGGCTGCAGGCGGCCAAGGGCATGAATCAGGCTGTCGCGTGCCTGACGAAGGCGCTCGCCCTGCATCGAGCCGGAGGTGTCGAGAATCAGGAATACCTCGCGAGGCTGGCGCTCACGGCTGACCGGCGCCGCGGCTGGCGACAGCATCATCAGCGCGTAGTGGTCGTCGCCCACTTGTTCGGTGAATACGGCAACCTGGTTGCCGGCTTCGCTTGGCAGCTGCCAGTTGAGAACAAAGTCGCGATCCATCACTACCGGATTTTCCAGCACCTGAACGTGGTACTGGCGGCCGTCAAAGTGGCTGCTGATCGCGTGGCTTGGGCTGCTCAGGCTGTGCAGGGCAAAGCCGCTATCCAGCGTGACCTGAATGTCGGCCTGATGGGATGGGCCGTCACGCCACAGGCTGCCGACAATCGGGCCTTCGGGGCTGGCAGAGCTGCCTTGCGCTGTACGCTGCTGGCCGTCGACCGGCTGGGGGCGGGCGTTGTAGCGCGGGGTCATGGTCAGTGGCAGGCGGAGGCTGTAGCGGCCAGCGTCCGGTTGCAGTACTTCGGTGTAGCGGATGATCACGCTGATGGTGTCGCCTGCGCCGATATTGGCGACCGAGGTGGTGAACAGGTTGGGTCGCTCCTGCTCGACGAGACCGGTCTGCTGGCCGTTGTCGCGGGCTTGCTCATAGGTCTTGCGGGCCTGTTCGCGCTCCTGAATCACACCGTTGATGCGACGCTCGCCGATTTCCAGCGTCATGCCGTGCACGGCCGCGCCCTCGCTGGTCGGCAACACGTAGCGGCCCTCGGCAAAGGCGCCGCCGGGGTTGCTGAAGGACTGACGAATCTGCACTTCAGCGACCGGGCCGCTGACCTGAACCTGCATGTCGGTGTTGAGCAGCAGGGCGGGTTGCCAGCTGCCGTCGTCCGAGCGAAAGAGGAACATGCCTGTCTCGGGGCTGTCTGTAGATGCCTGAATGGCGGTGCTGATGAGGCTGACACACAGCAGCAGCCAGGTGATTGCGGTTTTCATGTCGGGTCTCCCTGATGGACTATGCCGGCAGTGTCGCGACCCTGTTTGTGCTGTTTATGTGGTTTGTGTGTGGTTTGGTGCGTCTCTCAACGGTACATTATCCAAACCTGTTTGCGCCGTGCGTGATGCTGCAACGCCACGTCACGTTTATCAGCCCGCTTTCAGGCCTCACCCCTCTGTTTGGATCTTGCAGGAGCACCGCTTGCCTATGACTGACACCGACAGCCAAACCACCCGCACCGAGTTGGACGCCATTGTCGAGGCGTTGCACCGGGACAAGCGCAAGCGGGTGCGCAAGCTGCTGCGTGGCATGCATGTGGGCAAGGTTGCCAGTCTGCTGGAGGCGCTCGACGGACCGCAGCGCATGGCGCTGTGGCAGCACATTGATGACGACCGCGAAGAGCAGGTGCTCAAGCATCTGACGCCGCTGCTCGGTGCTCAGTTGCGCCGCGAGCCTGATACCTCCGATCTCACCGACGAGGAAGAGGAAGGCGAGGGCGCCGCCACGCAGATCGCCCGCGTGCGTGATGCGTTGGAGGCGGGCAAATTCAAGCGCGTCGGCAAGGCGTTCCGGCAGATGCATCCGGCCAAGGCGGCAGGCCTGCTCGAAGCCTTGCCGCCGGCCGAGCGCAGCAGTGTCTGGGAGATGCTCGACGCCGAGCGCGCCGGTAAGGTGCTGGTCCATCTGCATGATGAGGTGCGGGCGCGGCTGGCGCTGGAGATGGATGAAGACGAGCTGGTCGCCGCCGCGCGCAAGCTCGATCTGGATGACCTGGTTGACCTGATTCAGGCGCTGCCGAGTGACAGCGGCCGCCAGCTGCTGCAGGCCATGGACGTGCGCAAGCGACAGCAGCTGATGTCGATGCTGTCGTATCCCGAGGATTCTGCCGGTGGTCTGATGAATACCGACCACCTGTCGGTGCGCGCCGACGTGCGGGTCGGATCGGTGCTGCGTTATCTGCGCCTGCTCGAAGATCTGCCGGATCACACCGACAAGGTCATGGTGGTGGATCGCAAGAATCGCTATCAGGGTGTGCTGCGGCTCAGTCGTCTGGTCACCAGCCCGCCGGAGGTGCCGGTCAGCGAGGTTATGGATGGAGACTTCCAGCCGCTGGACGTCATGCTGCCAAGCCAGGACGTAGCGCGCCGGTTTGAGGATCTGGACATTCTCTCCGCTGCGGTGGTGGATGAAGACGGGCTGTTGCTCGGTCGTATCACCGTCGATGATGTGATGGACCTGATTCGTGAAGAGTCCGAGCGCACGATGATGAACATGGCGGGTCTGGATGATGAGGCCGACATGTTTGCGCCGATCCTCACCAGCAGCCGTCGCCGCGCTGTCTGGCTGGGGATCAACCTGGTAACCGCTTTTTTGGCTGCCTGGGTGATCGGTTTGTTCCAGGGCACGCTGGAGCAACTGGTTGCGCTGGCAGTGCTGATGCCGATTGTCGCCAGCATGGGCGGCATCGCCGGCAGTCAGACCCTGACGCTGGTGGTGCGTGGCATGGCACTGGGGCAGGTTGAAGGGGGTAACGCCCGCTTATTGCTCAGCAAGGAGATGGGCATCGCCTCGCTCAATGGCGTGCTCTGGGCGCTGGTGGTGGCGGGGCTGGCGGTGGCCTGGTTTGGCAGTTGGGAACTGGGCGGGGTGATCGCCGCTGCGATCTTGCTCAACCTGCTGTGCGCGGCGGTATCCGGTCTGGCTATCCCGCTGTTGTTGCGCCGCTTTGGCGTGGACCCCGCGCTGGCCGGCAGCGTGATTCTGACCACGGTCACCGACGTTGTCGGTTTTCTGGCCTTCCTTGGCCTGGCGACCCTGTTCCTGCTTTGAAGGCCCGGCTCAGTCGATCGGGTTACTGACGCTCTCGATGTCGCGTTTGACCTGCATGGGGTCGTCGATATTGCGGAATTTCACGTCACTGATGCCGCGGCCGGTCAATTTGACCGTGCCGTAGCCGAACATCCGCCCCCAGATACCCTGTTCGATTTCCACGGTTTCGATGGAGCTGAGCTTCATTTCCTCGGTGTGCCGGCTGATGATGCCGTTCTTGAGGATCACCCGCTTGTTGGTCACGCCCTGCTCGATCGAGCGCAGACGAAAGTACTCGTACAGCGCAATCAGCCAGGTCAGGCCGAAGGTGACCAGGCCGAGTACCAGCCAGCAGTACATCGGCACCTTGGCGAACCAGTGCAGTTGAAAAACCTTATGAATGACCTCGCCGCTGGAGAGTGAGTCTTCGATGTAGGACATGCGCGGGCTTCCTTGTAGTAACTTAAACGCTGAATGTAACGAATAGACACGCCCTGTGACAGCGGGCGCGACGGCTTGTTGCAATAATGCATAAATAGTTAGCTTGCTAAATAATGGCAGAGGTGTAGACTAATGCTTAGCAAGCTAATTAATTTGAGGTGAAGCATGAGTGACAAGGCGCCTGCGCTGCACGAAACCCTGCGTCCTTCCATGGGCGCAGCCATGGGGCGGATACACCGCCTGTGGCGCAGCGCGATCAATCAGGCGGTCGGTGAGCTGGGCATGACTGAGGCTCGCTGGGCCGTGCTGCTGCACCTGGCCAAGGTGGGCGAGGGCTGCACCCAGCAGGTGCTGGCCGATGAGTTGGCTATCGAAATGCCCTCGCTGACGCGCACGCTCAATCAACTGCAGGAGCTGGAGCTGATCGAGCGCCGCCGTGACCCGGCTGATGGCCGGGTGCATACCCTGTGGTTTACGCCGGCAGGGCGTCAGCGGGTGGCTGATCTGGCGGTGCATGTGGCAAAGGTGCGTGAGCAGATCTATCAGGGCCTGAGCACCGAGCAGCTCGATGCGTTTGCTGAAGTGCTGTTGCAGATGGAAACCAATGTGCGCGGGATGCTGAAGCCCGGGGAGGCGTCAGCATGACGCCCGATCAGATATTTGCGCGCTGGGTGCGCGCATCGCTGCTGCTGTTTGCGCTGGTGTTTGTGTACTTTCTGGCCGCCGATCTGTGGATGCCGTTGACGCCACAGTCGCGTGTCATGCACCCGGTGGTGCGGGTGGCCCCGCAAGTCAGCGGGCAGGTGGTGTCGGTACCGGTTACCGACAACCAGCATGTGCAGGCCGGCGAGGTGCTGTTCAGGATTGATCCGCGCCCCTACGAGTTGGCGGTGCAGCAGGCACAACTGGCGCTGGAAGCGGCCGAGCGTGATAACGCAGGCTACGATGCCTCGCTGGCCGCGGCCGAAGCCGATGTGCGTGCCGCGCAGGTAGAGGTGAACGAGCTGTCGCGCGAGCACAGCCGGCTATCCACGCTGCTGGCCAGCCGCAATGTGTCCCAGCAGATGTATGACCAGACCCAGTCGCGCTACCAGTCGGCGCAGTCCGCCCTGTCCAGTGCCAAGGCACGGGCCGAGCAGTTGCGCGTGCAGCGCGGCCTGACCGACGAAGACAACCTGCGCTTGCGTCAGGCCCGCAATGATCTGGAACGCGCCGAACTTAACCTTGGCTATACCGAAGTGCGTGCGCAGGAAGCCGGCATCGTCTCCAACCTGCAGGTCAAGCCGGGTACCTTTGCCAGTGTGGGTGGCTCGCTGGCTGCACTGGTCAGTGATGATGCCGATGTGATCGCCGACTTTCGCGAGAAGTCGCTGGTGCACATGCAGCGTGGCGAGGCCGCAGCGGTGGTGTTTGATGCCCTGCCGGGTAAGGTCTTTGCTGCGCATGTCACCGCGGTGGATGCCGGTACCCAGCAGGGTCAGCTGCTGCCCGACGGCACGCTGGCCGCGCCGGAAACCTCTGACCGCTGGGTGCGCGATGCGCAGCGCCAGCGCATTCATTTGCAACTGGAAGAGCCGGCACTGCTCAGCGAGCTGCCCTCCGGTGCGCGCGCGACCGTGCAGCTCTACCCCGTAGGCGGCCTGGCTGCGCTGCTTGGAAGTGCGCAGATTCGCCTGGTCAGCCTCATGCACTACATCTACTGAGGCCCGCGCATGAAACCCATTTTGCTGATGAGCAAACGCCAGCTGGACGCCAATGACGTGCGCCAGTGCCTGCGCATTGCCTTTGGCGGCACCCTCGGCTTTGTGCTGTGCAAGCTGATGGGCTGGAACTACGGCGCCTTTTTTGTTGTGCAACCGATCCTGCTGCTGGGCATGGTGCCAACGCTTAATGGCCACATCATGCGGCAGTTTATTGCCAACATGCTGGTGGTCACGCTGTCGGTGCTGGTGGTGCAGGGGCTGTTCGGCGACAAGCCGGTGCCGATGACGCTACTGGTGGCGGGCATGTTCGCCATGCTGTTCCTGCGTATGAGCCGTGGTGCGCACTTTCTTTTCGGTGCCATGTCGATCGTCAACATGTCGATGCAGCTGCATTTTGCCAGTTATCCGACGGCCGACATCGGCGATATCGTGGCGTCCAATATTGTGTCGGTGTTCACCACCCTGGGTATCGCCATGCTGATGCATGTGCTGTTTGCCGATGTGGCGCCGCGTCAGCCCCGGCAGATGCCAAGCAAGCCGCTGACCAATCAGCGTCATGAGGTGATACTGGCCACCACGGTGGCGACGCTGTCGTATATCGTTTTTCAGGTATTCAATCTGCAGAGCGGGCTGTCGGCGCAGGTGGCAAGTATTCTGGTGCTGTTCCCGCTGAACTGGAAAGGCGCCGGGCCGGCAGGCTGGAACCGCGCCCTGGGTACATTGGTTGGGTGCAACGTCGGCTTGCTGGTGCAGTTTGTGCTGATGGACCACTTTGACGTGCTGCCTTTTGTGGCCGCCGGGCTGTGGGTCAGCCTGATGCTGTTTGCCCGCATCCACCTGCTGGAAGGGGGCTCGGGCGCAGGCTTTGCCGCGCTGACCACCATGTCGATCCTGTTTGGTCAGTATCTCTCTCCCAGACAGGACCTGTTCTATAGTGACCTCTATCGATTCTGGTCGTTGTCTGTTGCGGTGTTGCTCTCGCTGACGGCGGTGTACCTCATGCATCTGCTGCTGAACCGCTTTGCAGCTACCCGCCTGCAGGTCTGAGGGCAGCCAGGCTGGGGCTTTAACAGGAGGGTTGCCTTGCAGCTGACGTCGTTTGGAGCTGATTATCGCGCGCTGGTAGTGGGTAGTAGCGGCGCTCTGGGGCAGGCCTTTTGCCACTTGCTGCGCGAGGATCCGGGCTGCGCAGGGGTTACGGAGTTAAGCCGCGCCACCCAGCCCGGCTTTGATCTGCTGGAGCCGGCCAGCATCACGGCTGCCGTGCAATCCCTGGCCGCGCAAGCGCCCTATCACCTGGTGCTGATCGCGACCGGTGTACTGCATGACGCCGAGATTCAGCCGGAGAAGTCGCTCGCTGCAATAGACGCCGAGGCAATGCAGAAAGTCTTTCAGATCAACAGTATCGGGCCTGCTGTACTGCTGCAGCAGCTGTTGCCGTTGCTGGAGCGCAAGGGGGCGCTGGCCGTGCTGTCGGCGCGGGTCGGCAGTATTGCCGATAACCGGCTCGGTGGCTGGTATGCCTATCGCGCGTCCAAGGCGGCGCTCAACATGCTGCTGAAAACGGCAGCCATCGAACATGCGCGGCGCTACCCCGAGGCGCGTTTGCTGAGTTTGCACCCGGGTACTGTGGTCTCGCCGTTGTCACAGCCTTTCAGAGGCTCTGCAGCAGCGCGTCCGGCGCTTCAGGCAGCCGCTGAGTTGCTGGCGGTGGTGGATAACAGCAAGGCATCAGACAGCGGCAGTTTCTTTGCCTATGACGGCGCGGTCGTGCCTTGGTAGTCGAGGGGAGTGATCACATGACGTTGGGTGAGCTGGTCAGGCTGGCTGATACGGGGCAGGTGTGCGCGCTGGAGGTGGTGTCATTGCCGGGGAGCCAGTACCTGGTGCGCGTCCAGCTGGCAGAGCGCTGCCTGACTCTGCGGGATGCCCGTGGTGGCGGCGTTCATCTGCGCTCGACTGGTGAGGTGCGAGAGCTGCTGGGCAACTGGCCTGTGCTGCAGAAGCTGCCCTGCACGCTGGTGCAGCACGTCGCCCAGGACGAGGCCTGCGCTGTGCGCAGCGGGCCGATTGAGCCGCTGCGCATGCCATTCAGGCTGGGCGCAGCCTAGGCCGGTTGAAGCACTTTGTTGTGGGCAAGCACTGATCAATTGCCCGCGTCCTCTGCTGTTCAGCCATGCAGCTGCAGCGTTGCACCGCTTGCCAACAAAGGCACTCACTCTTGGCTGCCCCAGATGTCCTGCGCCTGAGGCTATAGCTCTTGCTGAGGGCGGCTTGCTTAGCTGAGCCTGTGCAGCAGGCCGGCGTACAGCTCGATACCGATCAATACATTGAAGGGGAACGTGACGCCTAACGAGGCCAGCATCACCAGTCCGATGTCTGCTTCTTCGATAGCGTGTCGCACGGCGACTGGCGCAGCAATATAAGACGCGCTGGCGGTGAGTGTTGCCAGCACGACGGTGCTGCCGGGTGTCAGATCGAGTGCCAGGCCCGTAAACAGACCGGTCAGCGACAGCAGGGGCGGCGCACCCAAGGCGAAGGCAATCACCCGCCAGTGACGCCACTGGATCTTGCGCAGCGTTTCGGCGGCCACCAACCCCATCTCCAGTAGAAACAGGGCAAGGATCAGTGGAAACCCTTGGGTTAACAGGGCGGTTACCTGGCTACCGTTGTCCTTGCCGTAGAGCATGCCGATCACCAGCCCGCCTACCAACAGGATTACGCTGCGGTTGGTCAGGGTTTCCTGCCATAGCGGGGTGGCGTTGTCGTCGTGCTGCTGGTTGGCCGTAGTGAAGCGGCGATAGAGCCACAGGCCAGTGAGAATGGCGGGCAGTTCAAGCAGCACCAGATAGAGGGTTACCTGTCCGCTGGTAGCCAGACCGCGCGCCTCGGTCCATGCCAGCGCGACGGCAAAGGTGCCGGCACTGACCGAGCCGTAGTGCGCACAGAAGCTCGCGGCGTCGGCCAGTGTCAGCTTGACCAGATGGCGCAGCAGCGGATAGAGCAGTAGTGGAATCAGAAAGCCGAGTGCGGTGACCGCCAGGGCTTCGCTCAGCAATGACCAGCTTAGATTGCCATGCAGGGCCATACCGCCCTTCAGGCCAATGGTCAGCATCAGCAGTAATGAAAGAATATCGTAGACCGCCTTGGGGATGGCCAGATCCGAACGCACCGAACCTGCGATCAGGCCGAGTACAAAGAACATGACAATAATGTCGGGCATTGCGTGGGTATCCTGTTGGCGATGAGTGTAGGAAGTACTGATTTATTCCGCATGCCCAGCCTTAACCCGTCGCAGAAGGCGTGTGGCATTGGTCGGCACTTCTTTTAGGGCGGGCAAAAAAGAGCCCCGGTATCGGGGCTCTGGGTCGTGCCTTCGAATGTCAGGCCGGTAGGGCCTGACGTAACTCCGTTGCGCGTCGAGTCTGGGTTTGAGTCTGGCTTTGCTGTGGCTGAACCACTTCGTAAACGTGAAAGGCCTGGGGGCCAAAAGGATCCAGAGCAGTGTCGATGTGGCGAAAGCTTACCGGCACCGGTGCGCCGGAACCGACCACCATGAACTGGCGTTTGATAACTGGCAGGTCGATGCTGAGCGGCTCTTCTACCCAGAGGTAGACTTGCTTTTGCGCCAACAGGTACTCGCAGCGCACGACCCGATAGCCCTCGCGCAGCGCTAGGGTAGTGATCTTCTGGTCGCTGTTCAGGGTGTACTGGTGAATAGTTTTCATGCCTGCTCTCCTGACTGGGGTGACGTGATTAGCATCGCGTGGCCGGAGATCGATATAAATAGATTTATTTGTTGTTTATTGCTCGGTTTTTTCGATGCTGTCATCCAGGTCTGGCCGTGTGTGCAGTAGCGCGGCCACACCCGGATTGCTGCTGGCGCGGGCGCGAGTGACCGCATATAGGGTTTCACGTACCTGTTCGATCGCGCCTATGCAGGTTACTTCGTACTGCCTGCATACCTCCTCGCGAATCACGGTTGGTGCAGCAAAGTAGCCGACCCCTTCGCGACCAAACACCTTGATCAGTGCGCTGTCATCGACTTCTGCAACCACGTTGATACGAATGCGCTGGGCGGCGAACCAGTTCATCAACTCGTTGATGTAGGGCGCGTTGAGTGAGGTGGTGAGAAAGGGCTCACGGTCCAGACTGGCGGGAAAGCCCGGCATCAGCCTGCTGCTCAGGGCGGGGGCTGCAAACAGCGAGATGGACGAGCTGGCGAGCTGGGTTGCCCGGAATTGGCCGGCATCCTTGAAGTCGGGCTGACGGTCGGTCAACAGGATATCCAGCTCGCGGCGTCCCAGCCGTTTCAGCAACTCACTGGTTTCGCCCGTCTGACAGCGCAAGTGGACCGGGCGCGGCAAAGCCAGTGCGGGCGCCGTCAGGTGATAGGCAATGAGTTTGTGAATAGAGGCTGCGATACCAACGGAGAGGTTGAGTGGCCTGGTTTCTGGCGGCTGCTGCAACAGATCGTCCAGCGCCTGGACGCTCTGGAAAATTTCTTCTGCGTAGCTGAAGACGGTTTGCCCGAAGTTGGTCAGTTGTAGCGAGCGGTTGCGGCGAAGAAACAGCGCGTTGCCCAGGTTTGCCTCCAGCGTCGCCAGCTGACCGCTCAGTGTTTGTGGCGACAGCTTTAGAACATCTGCGGCGCGCACGATGGAGCCGTTGCGCGCGATCATCCAGAAATAATGCAGATGGCGAAGGTTGATATGGTCCATTAGTGTCTCCCGGCCGTGCGGGGAGGCCCGCGGGGTCATGGTAGCCTGTCGTTACCTACTCGCACAGCAGGGAAAGCGCGCGCTGGCGCCGTGCTTTGGCTATTATGTGCGGCACTTATGCGCCGTTGGGGGCTGTTGTATGGTGCGCTTTCTGCGACCGGTACTCTTTGTCTGTGGCATTCTGACTCTGCTGATGGCGGGGCTGATGCTCGCGGTGGCCTGCTTTGCCTGGTTGCGGCAGGACCCGGAGATGCAAGTCTTCCTGATCTCCTTCGGTATCACTCTGGGTTGCGGTCTGTTGCTGGTAATGGGGTGCCATGATCGCGGCTTTCATCTGGTTGCCCGCCAGCTTTACCTGCTGACCAGCCTGAGCTGGGTGCTGATGTCGCTGTTCGGAGCGTTGCCGCTGTTCTTCAGTCATTTTCAGCTGAGCGTCGAGGATGCTGTCTTTGAGGCAGTGTCCGGTATCACCACCACCGGCTCGACCATTCTCAGTGGTATTGAGCACCTGGCGCCGAGCCTGCTGCTGTGGCGCTCGTTGCTGCAGTGGTTGGGCGGGTTGGGGGTAATCGGTATGGCGGTGTCCATCCTGCCGTTTCTGCGGGTTGGTGGCATGCGGCTGTTCCACACCGAGTCCTCCGACTGGTCGGAAAAGTCGATTCCGCGTGTGCAATCGCTGGCGCGCCTGCTGGTGCTGACCTATCTGACCCTCTCAGTCTGCTGCGTACTGTCCTATTGGCTGGCCGGTATGACGCTGTTCGATGCGGTCAATCACGCCATGGCTACGGTGTCCACGGGCGGCTTTGCCACCGATGACCGATCCATGGGGCGGTTCTCGCTGGGGGTGCTCTGGGTGTCGATCCTGTTCATGATTCTGAGCGCCTTGCCTTTTACCCTGCTGATCGGCTTCTTCCGCCGGCCATCAATGGATCTGTTCAGAAACCAGCAGGTGCTTGGGTTCTTTGCGATTATCGTGGTGGTGTCGCTACTGCTGACGGCTGATCTGATTGACCTGCAAGTGTTTGCGCCCTTCGAGGCCTTTACCCAGGCGAGCTTCAACCTGGTATCGGTGATCACGACTACCGGTTTTGCTTCGGCCGATTACACCCAGTGGGGGACCTTCAGTATCGCGCTGTTCTTTGTCGTCATGTTTATTGGTGGTTGCTCGGGCTCTACCAGTGGCGGCATGAAGGTGTTTCGCTTTCAGCTCAGCTACCTGTTTTTGCGCAGCCAGATTCGCAAGCTGATCCACCCCAGCGGCGTATTTGTGACCCAGTACAATGGCCGGCCGGTGCAAGATGACATCATTCTCTCGGCGGTGGCCTTTTCCTTTCTGTTCTTTGTCACGCTGGCGGTCGTTACCTTGCTGCTGGCGCTGATGGGGCTGGACCTGATGACCAGCCTCACCGCGGCTGCCACGGCGCTGACCAACGTCGGGCCGGGGCTGGGCGAGATTGTCGGGCCGGCGGGCAACTTTGCCAGCCTGCCGGTGGCGGCCAAGTGGCTGCTGTCCTTCGCCATGTTGATGGGGCGCTTGGAGTTGCTGACGCTGATGGTACTCTTTACCCCCATGTTCTGGCGTGGGTGAATACATGGGATCGGGGGAGACAGTCTGATGCGCATTATCATTCTTGGCGCCGGCCAGGTGGGCCGCAGTCTGGTCGAGCATCTGGTCAGCGAGAAAAACCACATAACCGTGGTGGATACCAATCCGGACCGCCTGCAGATGGTGCAGGAACTGCACGACGTGAACATCCTGTGTGCCCATGGCGCCCATCCGGTGACCCTGTCCAAGGCGGGGGCCGACGATGCCGACATGCTGGTGGCGGTGACCAACAGCGACGAGGTGAACATGATTGCCTGTCAGGTCGGGCAGTCCCTGTTCCACGTGCCGAACAAGGTGGCGCGTGTGCGCGAGCCGGGCTACATGGAGCAGAATCAGGCGCTGTTTGCCAAGGCGGCGGTGCCGGTGGATGTCCTGATCAACCCCGAGGCGCTGGTCACCCAGCATCTGAAAAAGCTGATTCGCTATCCGGGCGCCTTGCAGGTCATCAACTTTGCCGATGGCTTGGCGCAGCTGGTCGCGGTACGTGCTACCACTGGCGGAGCGCTGGTCGGTCAGCGTATTTCTGCGTTGCGTGAGCGCTTGCCGGCGGTGGAGATTCGCGTTGCGGCCATCTTTCGCCAGAATCACTCGGTGGTGCCGGATGGCGACACCGTGATTCAGGATGGCGATGAGGTGTTCTTTGTCGCGGCCAGGCCGGATATCCGCCTGGTGCTCAACGAGCTGCGTCGCCGCGAAAAACCCTACAAGCGGATCGTGATTGCTGGCGGCGGCAATATCGGCGCGCGGCTGGCCCGGGTGCTGGAGGACGATTACCGGGTCAAGGTGATCGAGCAGGACATGGGCCGTTGCCAATACCTGTCCGAGCGCCTGCGCAAGACAACCGTGCTGTATGGCAGCGCTTCGGACCGCGAGCTGCTGCTGGAGGAGAGCATCGAGTCGGCCGACGTCTTCCTGGCACTGACCAATGACGACGAAGCCAACATCATGTCCTCCATGCTCGCCAAGCGCATGGGGGCTCGTACGGTGATCACGCTGATCAGCAACCCCGCTTACGCCGAGCTGGTGCAGGGCGGCAGTATCGATATCGCCATCTCGCCGCAGCAGGCCACCATCGGCGCGTTGCTGACCCACGTGCGGCGCGGCGACGTGGTGGCGGTGCACTCGCTGCGTCGGGGCACCGCCGAGGCTATGGAAGCGGTTGCCCACGGAGATCCGCAAAGCTCACAGGTGGTCGGTAAGCGCATTGACGAGTTGCCGCTGCCGCCCGGCGCGATGGTGGGCGCCGTGGTGCGCGGCGAGGACGTGATCATTGCCCATGACAGCACCCAGATCGAGGAGGGTGATCATGTCATCGTGCTGGTGCCGGACAAGCGCGACATGCAGGCGGTAGAGCGCCTGTTCCAGGTGGGGCTGACGTTTTTGCTGTGATGGGCTGGCGCGTTCAGGTGCTTTTCTGGCTGCCTGAACGCGCTGTGTTGCAGGTGCTGCGCGGTGCCTTATCAGTCGGCGCTGCGCAGTTCGACCATGAGGTCGTCGGTCAGATTCTCTAGCGCATCGCGCAGGGCATCGAGGTCGGTCTGCGGGTAAACGCCCAGGTGGGCTTCGGCCTTGAACAGCATGTCGGCACTCATCGGCGCGGGTACGCACTCGGTTTCCAGTGATTCGACATTGACGCCGTGGCTGGCCAGTACGCGGGAAACTTCGTGCACGATGCCGGCGCGGTCGTTGCCCACCAGGTTCAGAATCAGCGCGCTTTGCACCGGCTCCTCAGCCTGGCCGCTGATGGCGACCTGCACGTTGATACCCAGGCTGGTCAAACCCTCCAGGTCAATGCGCAGGGCTTCGAGCTGATCGTTACCAACATCAACCCGCAGAATGCCGGCGAACTGCCCGGCCATGCGTGCCATGCGGCTTTCCAGCCAGTTGCCGCCATGCCGGCTGATGGTCTGGGCAAGGCTTTCGACCAGACCGGGCTTGTCGGCTGAAATCACGGTAATTACGAGCGGGGTGGTCATGGGGTGTCTCCTATGGGCCGGTGGTTGGCCGTTATTAGTAGTAACGACCTTCGCCGGTGGCCGTCATTTCCTGACAGGTGGCCTCCAGGTTCTCAAAGTCGTAATCCGACAGGCCAACGTATTCGAGAATGGCCGCGCCCACGGCGTTCCATTCGTGATCAACCCGATGGTTGCCGAGGACCCGGTAGGATTGGCAGATATGCTCTGCCATCTTCAGAATCGCCAGCAGGTTCTTTTGTTCCACATCCTTGCCCAGCGGTGAGAGAAAGGTCTGCTCGGCGTTGTGGTGGCTGGCGATAGCCTCGCACAGGTGGGGCGGCAGGCGCCATGATTTGGCGGTGTAATAGCCGATCACCGCGTGATTGGTATTCATGCGCTGGTTTTCCACATCGACGATGCGCACGTCGTTCTGTGCGTAGGACTCTTCCATGACTTCGATGTAGTAGGGGAAGCGGCTGAGCATCAGCGGGATGCCGCAGTTGTGGAACAGCCCCAGCGCGTAGGCTTCGTCGGGCTCCACACAACCAATGCGCTTGGCCAGCGTCATGCAGGTCACGGCAATATCCTGGGCGCTGTCCCAGAAACGGTTCAGGTTGACGATGGTTTCATCGGTCAGCTCGCCACGAATGGATTGGGCGTTGACGATGTTCACCACGCGCGACACGCCCAGCAGGTTGACCGCCTGCTGGATTGAGCTGATGCGGTTGGTCAGACCAAAGAAGGCCGAGTTGACCACCTTGAGCAGGCTGCCGGACAGGCCCGGGTCCTGGCTGATCAGGCGGGCGATGGCCTTCAGGTCCGGGCCGGGCATCAGCTGTTCCATCTGCAGATCGACCATGATCTGTGGCTGCGGTGGCACGCTGATGCCCTGCAGTGCGTCGCTGATCTGCTGGTCGGTGAGTTCGGCATTCATGGGGCGTGATCCGCTGGTGGCTGAATCACCGAGTTTAGCGCCACAGGGGGGCGCTTGGGAAACCCCTGCGAGGCTCTGGCGCAAAGGTCCATCGCCGGCGCGGCGCGAAGGGCCGTCAGCCTGTATAATCGGCCGCTGTGTTTCTACATCCCGCTTGTTCCCCAGGAGTTTCTCATGTCACTGCCCAGTCTGCGTCTCAAAGCCAATGCCGAACGGCGCATCCGCGCAGGGCACCTGTGGGTCTTCAGTAATGAAGTGGATACCGCGCAGACGCCGCTGACTGCCTTCGAGGCCGGCCAGCAGGCGCAGCTCGAAACCAGCAGCGGCAAGCCCCTGGGCCTGGTGTGCATCAGCCCCAACAACCTGATCTGTGCGCGCCTGTTTGGTCGCGATACCGGACACCTGCTCGACAAGTCTTTGCTGGTGCACCGCTTCAAGGTGGCGCTGAGCCTGCGTGAGCGCCTGTTCGACAAGCCCTTCTATCGTCTGGTGTACGGCGAGTCCGACCTGTTGCCGGGCCTGGTGGTTGACCGCTTTGGCGACCACTTCGTGGTACAGATCGCCAACCCCGGCATGGAGCGGGTACGCGATGCCATCGTTGAAGCGCTGGTGCAGGTATTCAAGCCGCAGGCGGTGCTGTTCAAGAATGACAGCGGCGCGCGCAAGCTCGAAGGGCTGGACTCCTACGTCGAGGATGCCTACGGCGTGATGCCGGAGAAGGTGGCGCTGGAGGAAAACGGCGTGCGCTTTGAGGCGCCGGTACGTGACGGCCAGAAGACGGGCTGGTTTTACGATCACCGCGCCAACCGCGCGCGCCTGGCGCCCTATGTGGCCGGCAAACGGGTGCTCGACCTGTACAGCTACATTGGTGGCTGGGGCGTGCAGGCTGCCGCCTTTGGCGCCAGCGAGGTGATGTGTGTCGACAGCTCGGCACCGGCACTGGATTGCGTCGAGGCCAATGCCGAGCTCAACGGTGTGGCGGAGAAGATGGCCGTGGTCGAAGGCGACGTGATGGCGGCGCTGCGCGAACTCAAAGGCGCCAACGAGCGCTTTGACGTGGTGATTGCCGACCCGCCGGCGTTTATCAAAAAGCGCAAGGATATCCGCAACGGCGAAGCCGCCTACCGCCGGCTCAATGAACAGGCCATGCGCCTGCTCAACAAGGACGGCATTCTGGTCTCGGCCTCCTGCTCCATGCACCTGGAGGAAGACCGCCTGCGCGACGCCCTGCTCGGCGCCAGCCGCCACCTGGATCGCAACCTGATTATCACCGAGCGCGGCTTCCAGGGCGCCGATCACCCGCTGCACCCGGCGATTCCGGAGACCGGGTATATCAAGGCGCTGTTTTGTAGGGTTACGCCGGCCTGACGCCGGCTTCGTGCCGGCGAGCTGCAAGCCACAAGCTACAAGCTGCAAGAAAAAACCGCGCGGAGTTGAATCGCGCGGTTTTTTTATGCTGACTCTAGATGCAGCTTCTTATTTAAACCCTTGAGGGTCTCGCTGCAGGTGAGAATCTGGTTTTGCTTGCGGCTTGCGGCTTGCGGCTTGCGGCTTAGCGCTGCTGCGCTTCAGCGCAGACTGATGACCGGCCAGCCCTGGGCTTCGGCGTGGGCTCGCAAGGTGTCGTCTGGGTCGACGGCGACGGGGTGGTCGACCATGCCGAGCAGGGGCAGGTCGTTATGCGAGTCGCTGTAGAAGTAGCTACCTTCCAGGGTGCGGTTGTTTTCCAGTAGCCAGCGCTCCAGTCGTGTGACCTTGCCGTCGCGGAAGCAGGGAATGTCGGTGGTGCGGCCGGTGTATTGACCGTCGGTGCGCTCGCATTCGGTAGCCAGCAGCAGGTCGATACCCAGGTGGCGGGCAATCGGGCCGGTAACGAATCGGTTGGTGGCGGTGATGATCATCAGGGTGTCGCCGGCTTGACGGTGGCGTTCGATCAGCGCCTGTGCCTTGGGCAGGACGATGGGCAGGATCTTCTCCTGCATGAATTGCTTGTGCCAGGCGTCCAGCTGGCTTTGCGGGTGCTCGCCCAGCAGCGCCAGACAGAAGTTCAGGTAGACCTGAATATCCAGCTTGCCGGCCAGGTAATCGTTGAAAAACTGATCATTGCGCGCCTGATACTGGTCGGGGTCGACAATCCGGTGGGCGACGATGAATTCGCCCCAGGCGTGGTCGCTGTCCCCGCCAAGCAGGGTGTTGTCGAGGTCAAAGATGGCAAGTGGCAAGGCAGCTCTCCCGGGCTGTGTAACAGGCTGCATAGGATAAAGCAGTCTGCGTGCATTTGCCTGCTCGCCTGCGGCGCCGCCGCAATTGCCGCCCCGGCGTCCTTTGTGGAACAATGCGGAGGTTACTGTAGAAGGATAGCGGCTGTGATTGACCCCGATGGTTTCAGACCCAATGTAGGCATTATCCTGACCAATGAGTTGGGGCAGGTGCTTTGGGCCAGACGCATCGGTCAGGACTCCTGGCAGTTTCCGCAAGGCGGCATCCAGCGTAATGAGAGTCCCGAGCAGGCGCTGTACCGCGAGCTGCACGAAGAGGTCGGGCTGCTGCCTGCTGATGTAGAAATTCTGGCCTGTACCCGTGGCTGGCTGCGTTATCGCTTGCCGCAGCGCCTGATCCGCAGCCATTCGCAGCCGGTCTGCGTCGGGCAAAAGCAGAAGTGGTTTCTGCTGCGCCTGAAAAGCGAGGATCAGCGTGTATGCATGACGCGCAGCGCAAAACCTGAATTCGACGGTTGGCGTTGGGTCAGCTACTGGTATCCTCTGGGACAGGTTGTCCCGTTCAAACGTGATGTTTACCGCCGCGCCATGAAAGAATTGGCG
>MDTG01107037.1_pt1 | contig 18906 bp, 10 predicted proteins | sample 811421 | NCBI WGS metagenome assembly MDTG01 (sample SAMN05326645, study PRJNA326480) | marine metagenome | isolation source: seawater | place: Pacific Ocean: South East | collected 2011
AGAAGAAGAAAAGGAAGATGGAAGAAGAAGCGAACGCAAAAAAACAAAAAAACAAAAAAAAAGCGAAGAAAAAGGGGGCGATCCTCGTCAGCGTCTTGGATCTTTTTTTTTCTTTTTTTTTCTCGAGATCGCACCGTTCCCTCTCACCCGATCGGTTTTCCCCACAAAGAAAAGGAAAGGGCGCGCAGAGAACCGCAGCAGAGACTATATATATATATATAAAGTCATATATATATATATATATATAAAGTCTATATATATATATGCGCGTACGACAGATCGAATTTACCACCGCAGTCAGCGCTAAAGTAACCGTAAGCTCGACTCCGTTTTGAACGAGACAAGAGAAAAGAAAAGCCTCCCTCTGAATTCCCGTCAAGAGAGAGAAGGGACCCTGCAAATCCTCAACGAAAACCCCCTCCTCCTTCTTCTTCTTCTTCTTCTTCTTCTTTTGTTTTTGGGAAGGACTTTTGGACAGACAAACACCGCGTTCAAAGAAGAAAAGCGGAGAATAGAGTGATCATTCTCAATATAAAACGATACAGAGGAGAAGAAAAAGATGAAGAACGGCACCATAACCGCGGATGAAATCTTGGACCAAAAATCAAAACGCTTGTCGCATGACGACGAATCGAAGTTTTTGCACTCCATGCGCCCAAATTCGCCGCAAGTTGGCGATCAACCGACAGTTGTCTTAAAAATTGGGACATCCTCACTTCTTCGTGGCGATTGCTTGCATTTATCCATGCTCGGATTTCTCGCAGAGACATGCGCCGATCTGAGTAAACGCGGGATGAGAGTTGTCGTCGTGACGTCTGGGTCAGTTGGCGTCGGTTGCAAGATTCTAAATTCACCGAAACCGAAAGATTTAGCTGGAAAACAAGCGTTTGCTGCGGTCGGACAAGTGCATCTCATGCGCATGTATGAAGATTTCTTTACGACGTTAGACTTGAAGGTTGCGCAAGTGTTGGTAAGTTTAGACAACATGCTCGATCGAAAGCAATACGAGAACGCAAAGAGGACGTTCAGTGCTCTCTTACAGAGACGTATCATTCCAATTGTTAATGAAAACGATACTGTGGCTGTTCAAGCCGTCAAGTTTGGAGATAATGATACGTTGAGCGCACACGTCGCGGCTTTAGTCAACGCTGACTACCTTTTTTTACTCACGGATGTGGACGGCTTATACACCGCCAATCCTTACAAAAATCCGGAGGCGAAATTAATTAGTGTGGTAGAAAATGTCGAAGACCTTGAGGTAACCACGGATGGTGCTGGATCGTCTCTTGGAACCGGTGGAATGGCTACTAAGCTCCAGGCGGCGAGATACGCAACCTCGTCTGGCGTCAATACCGTCATAATGAACTCAAATAATATGAATAAAGTTCCAACGGTTGTACAAGGCACGAGTGTAGGGACGCTATTTTTGGCGATGCCAAAACCGTTGAAAGGCCGGAAACGTTGGATTCTATTGCAACCAGTGATGGGACACGTGTACGTGACAAAAATTGCCATGCAAGCAATTGAAAAAGATAGCTCGTTATTTGCCGCTGGTATCATATCCTGTGGAGGAGACTTTGACGTCGACGATTGTGTGACGATTAATTATACAGATCCAGAAGCAGGGGAAGACAAAGAAATTGGTAAAGCTATCGTTAATTACTCGTGCGCGGACATGGATCTATATAAAGGAAAACAAACGGAAGAGTTCTTCGAAATGGTTGGATATTCAGGAGCGGAAGCTATTTGTCACAAAAATAACATCTGTTGTTGGATCCCTGGTGGAGAGGAACCGTCGTCGACGTCGTACTTGAATCTCTCTGGGTTGTGTGTGACCGAGGAAGAGGAGGGCGTGGAAGATGGAGAATAATAAAAGCAATAGCAAGAATAATAAAGAGCAAAATAGAATAAAGACGAAGAGGAAAATAATAATGTTGCGAAAATAATACCATACCACTTTGTTAAACGTGAAGAATATTTGTCAAATTAGCAGAACAATAGCATTATAAAAGATGATGTAATAGAATCCAAATGCACAATGCATACTAGGTCGATGTTGTGATTGTACGAAAAGCTCGCTTTTTCTCTCAAGAGTGATTTTTTTAGAAGCATTTGACAAGTAAACAGCAAAAAACGACCAGTGGAAGGGAAAAAAAGCAGAAATCCCAAACGTCCAACGAAAAAAGAGTATTGGATATTTCACGGATATTTGGCCTTTTAAAACATATAGTTCTCAAAGTTGAAAGCGCGACTAAATTGCGGCTCGGGGAGCTCGTGCGACATTCATCCATACGTATTGTACACTTTCATGCGTGCATAATATAGTTTTGTATTCAGCAACTATGGAAATTCTCGCGGTAAACTCTATTTATGAGACGAACAAGAGTGGAGAAAGAAGCGCGGAGCGGGACGAATGGTGTAACCACCAGGACTTTTTCCCGCTTAAACGGAAGGAGCAGGAAAGTGTCGCTCGAACGCACATCTCCCGCGTCGATTCGCAGTTTCGAATAGAAAAAATATCTCGGAGCTCTTCCATGTGTGATTGTGGAGAAGAATATGAACGCATGGACTACGAAGAAGAAGAAGAAAAAGAGGAAGAAGAAGGAGTTGATGATGACTCGCTCCTCGCGGACGAAGATTTAAAAAGCTTGCTTCGTCAGCAACAAAAAATCACAAAAACAGAGAAAACGAAAACGAAAAGAAGAATAAACAACAACGACAACGACAATAACATTAATGCTGAGGGGTTCAGAGGTTCTACGATTACAGAATTACTTACTTTCCACGACACGGACAAAAGAAAGATTCCGCTGCACGATAAAGAATTACACGAAGATATGTTGCGACATCAATTGACAAAGGAGCAAACGAAAGAGCACTTCGTGTTGAACGCCGTGACGGCAAATCACGTCGTGCGTGGTCAACGAGAAGCTATTATCTCTTACATCCTACAGTGCTGCTCTATGGCAAATTACAGCGCGATTACAGCAGACGTGTGCACGGTGTACGTCGATAGAGTGTTGTCAATCATGGACATTCCAAAGTCTACACTTTCACTCATAGCGATGTGCTGTTTGCACATCGCCGTCAAGTACGAAGAAATCGAAGACGTTGTTTTGAGCACGACAGCTTTACGAAACATGTTCGCGCCACAATATTGCCAAGATACCGTCTTGAGAATGGAAGGTGCGATATTGAACGAATTGGATTGGAATTTGGGTTGTGTGACGACTTCGCACTTCATTGAGAGTATTTTAAAGATTTGCGACGGCGCTACGCGCAAGTTTGAAACCATACAAACTGAAAACGAAGAATGGACTATTGATTACGTCGATAGATTGAGCGCGATGTCTTTTGAAATGTACAAAGGCATCTTGCCTGACCCTAACATTCGTGGTGATGTTTTACCGAGTGTGCTGGCTACCGCTTGCATCGGCGCCGCTCGTTCAAAACTTGGACTGTTCCCGGCGGTAACGCGAGAAATGGAAGTTGCCTCAAACGTGAGCGAGAGCAATTTATCTAAGATACATGGTTGGTTAATCGAACATTGTTTAAACATTTATGTTGCGAGAAATTGCCCGGTATGTGTGAGTGACGACGATGATGACAATAGTAACACTGTTGGCTCGGTTGCTGTACCAGTGAGACGAGGGAGCAACGAAGAGGTGAAAGAACTGGCGGATGAGTTTGGAAGATATATGGACGTGTATTCTCCGACAGGAGTTCTAGAAGCCTCGTCGTTATCTTCGTTAAGCGCTGATCACGATGTTATGGCGTAAGAAGGGGAGGTGGGGGAGATAAATTAGTGGGAGAACATTTTAGAATGAGAGAAAGAGTTGAGAGTTGAGAGAAGAAAGGCGACCGAACAGGCACTGCCCGCATTATCAGGTAAAAGGAAAAAAAGCGAGAGGAGAGAAATGTACCAGTACCATACGAGTCGTGTATAACGAATAATCTGTATTAGTTTAGTTGAAAAACAAGCAAAACCCAATTGTAATAATACCTATATATAAGTGATAAACGCAAAGCAGTGCGCCACCATCGACCTTCAAATTAATCGCCGAAGATTCTACCCCAGATAGCGCAGAATAATGGAATCAATCCCACACCCGCGATTTGTAACTTGTCGTTCGACGTCGCACGCATGGTGACAGCACCAGCGCCTCGCGAGTTCAGGTTAAATCTTCCCGTCAACTGCGTATCTTTCCCTAATGTGATTGAGCTCATGGCGTTGCAACCCAACGCTATATCACCTCTCCAATTCATGAAAGAGGCTCCAATTGTGGATGAGTTCGCGTCACCTTCGTCTTGAGAGTGACGAATGATGGCTTCGCAGTTACCTCCGTAAGCGACGTCTTTTCCTTGGGGGCCCTTGGAACTCACCGCTCCGGTACTAACGACGACCTTCATACCATCTCGGGCCTTCCACCGGTTTTCAATCTTCGTGCCAAAAGCTAACAGGCCTCCAACGAAAGACATGGACAATCCACCGATCATTTTATCCACCCTATGCCACTTCCAACGAGTTTCCGCTCGAGACGTGTACACTCTTTGCTGACCAACGTTCTGCACGTCGATACCAGCGGTGGTGATTGCTTTCTTACCGTGTGGAACCGACAATTCGCCTTCACCAGCAAACGAAGAGTCGTTTTTATCCTTATTAATTTGCGCTGACACATTGCCACCGATGAAGTCTTTAATGACGACTTGTCGATCGACCGAAAACCCAGTCACGCCGGTCTCGTGCTCGTACGAGTGCGCGTCAACCATAGGACGAACTAACGTTTGTGGGTTCGTGTCGAGATATCGATATCGGTGCGCACCAGTATCCGAATCGAACGAAGGAGGGAACTGCGGATCCGGGGCCGGGACGCACAACTGTTTTGGCACGTAGAAATCTTTTCCCGCGTTTGGCTCATCGTACGGAGATGGTTCTCCAGAGATGATGGAATCTTCCAAGTCTTCAAACTCGTCGTCGTCCATTTCCAATCGTCTCGGTTTACGAGTCGTAATCAAGGAACTCAAGAGAAACGGTAATGGCGCAACTTTACCTTGCTGCTGCTGTTGTTGCTGACGTTTCTTAAGCATTTGCGTTCCGTCGTCGAGTTTCAACAGCGTATTCGCTTGCGCGAGAATTTTGCTCGCGAAGCAGAGGAGCAAAAGTTGAGGCTTCCACGCTTGACCGTTCGGTAACACTTTGTCTCCAGTTCTGTTTGTTCTGCAGCCCGAATGGTTTTCTGCCAACGCGACCGGGTTCATCAAACGCGCGTCTCCGGAAGCGTGACGAACAGTCTGTTGAACGACGTGCGATCTTTGGGCCACATACAGCTCGTACGACATTGGTTGGCCGTTCGGTCCATCCGGCGGTGCTCCTGCGGCGTGCGTCAAAACCACGATGGCGTTGAACCAAACCCCAGGACCGAACGTGTTCGTGACTTGTTTCAAAATCATGATATCCGCGGTTTCCGATCGCAACGGAATGTCTAATCGATCGAAATATAACGTAATGTCCGGTTTATGCTTGTTGCAATACTTCTTCGCTTGGCCCATAATTCTAGAGTTGTACTGAATATCCGCCGAAGAGGTTCGCAAACCAGGCGTATCGATCAATCGCAACTTCATCCCGCACACGGTCGTTTCAATCATTCTCACTTTCGTAGTCTCTTGATCCAAAGCCTCTAAAGTCTTCTCGTCTTGCGCGTCCGGACCCAACAACGATTTGATCACGGAAGATTTACCGACGCATTGCTTACCAATCATTAAAATCGTGCAGTCGAAATCCAATTCTTCGTTCGGGTTTATCTTTTCAAAGTGCTCTGCGAGCGCCACGGCGCGCTCAAACGTATTCGTTTGAGACTTTTGTGCTCCCGATGCTGATGCACCTTTACCCGATTTCAACTGTTCTGCGAGCTCTAAACGATAGATCACTTGGGAAACAATTGTATTTCTCGGCGATTGGTCCAATCTCGACGTCAAACGTAACAACTTAATTCGAAGCTGTTGAAGCTCGTAAGCTCGCGTGGCTTGTTCATCCTTCGGATCTGGCTTTTCGTCCGGAACAATCGGTTCCTTTTGCGGCGCGACACGGGCTACCGTGCGAGCTAACAAGCCGCTGCCAAGACCTTGTGCTTGTGGTGTCGCGCTTGTATCCTCACTGCCAGTCGCGCCCGTGGTGGGAGCAGCAGCGGCGGTGTTATTGGTAGTATTACGCTGTGGCAAACCACTCGTATTTCCAAAGCCCTGTTGTGAGGGAGGTTGTTGTCCTCCTTGTCCTGGAAACTGCGGCGGCGGTCGTGGGGGCGATGTTGCGGCTGCGCCACTCCCACCACCAGGCACAAACGCCGCGGCGGCTGAATTCAAAGACCTCGTTGGCGCCGCTTGCGTGGTTGCCGCTTGCGTCGCCGCCTCTTCAGCGTCGGCGTCGAAATCGCCGTCCAACTCCTCCTCCTCCTCGAAGTCGTCGTCTTCGGAGAGCAAATCATCTCCCAAGATATCCTCTTGGTCGTGACTGGTATCTTCTTCCTCGTACATTTCGTAATCGTCGGAAGTGTCGACGGCGTCCGCGTCGTATTCGTAATCTTCTTCGTCCGTTGATGCGTCCATTATTATCGTTTTATAGTGCTATTATTAAATTTCGACCCTTCTCTCGTGTTTCCCTTATCGATTCGATCGAAACGCAAGAAATTTACGCCGCCCGTGTTCTCTTAATTCGTGCGCGCGCTGGTATTGCTATTGAACTCCCTGTTTGTTTCTGTGGCGACCGTTTCCTCTACGAGAGAAAGAAAAGGTACCTCGCGGAGAGTAAAGAGACGGGGAAAAAAGTAACGTGTGCAGAGGTGGTTCTGAGGCTGAAAATTCGCCGTCGCTTTTCAAAAAGAAAGGTGGGGTTTTTTCAGTTCTTTAATTCTTCTTTTAGGTACAAACACAAATATTAATAACTACAATCCATACCAAAGGAATGCTCAATTATATATTGAGTCTCAATCTCAGTCTCCGGTAATGTTAAGAAACGACGCAACCACAACCGGGGTTGTTCTTCTTGTTATCCGCTTCCTCTCTCAACTTCTCGACGATCGGGTCGAGGTAGTTGATGACGTTGAAAAACGTCGGACGTTTCTTATCGATCGGGCTCCACATGTTTCTCACCAACGTCATTAATTCCTTCGGCATTAACCCGTTATGCAACGGTGGACGAGCGTCTTGAGTGGCGACTGCTCGCGCCGCTTGAATTGGATTGATGTTCGAAAACGGTTGTTGACCGGAGAAGAGTTGGTAAAAAATCATGGATGCGGCGTAGACGTCAACGGCGGTGCCGTAGAATTCGTGTCGGAAAACCTCCGGCGCCATGTATCTATAACTTCCCGTTTCACCGGTCAAAACGAACGGTTCTTGAGACACGGTTGAGTTTGGGATCTTGTTTCGCACTGACAAAGTTTTCGATAAACCAAAATCGCCTATTTTCAAACGTCCAGTCCTCGTCAACATCAAATTTCCTGGTTTCAAGTCTCGATGAATCACCGGCAACGGAACGCGACCGTGCAAATATGCCATCCCTCTCGCGCAATCCAACGACATGTTTGCCGCTTCACACAACGAGAGGATCTTGCCGGAACGAAACAATTGGTCCAAACTACCACCTTGCATAAACTCGGAAACGATGGACACTTGATTCGTTTCGCTCGAAATCATGACGCCTAAAAATTGAACAATGTTTGGATGGTGCAACTGACGCATAACTTTCAACTCCAACGCGAATTCAACTCTCGCAATCTCGTCCTCTGCCATGTGCTTGTGAATTTGTTTAATCGCAACTGGCGTTCCTCTCCATTTACACTTCATGACGATACCAAACGCCCCGGACCCGACTTTTTCCTTATCCACGATTTCCTCCTCCGGTATCTCCCACGCCATGGCGTCTGTTGGTAAGAAATTGTTCGACGAATTCGCCGCCATCTGTGGCGCAGCGACCGAGGACAAGTCACTGTCCGCTAATTTGACTAAAGTACCCGTCAATCTATCTTTAATTCTCCCCCCGTTTTGTTCAATGTACTTTACAATTTCCCAGTGGTTCCCAAACACCGCGGCTTCCAACGGCGTCGCTCCCCATCGATCGACAACATTAATAGCCACCCCATTCTTCACTAAATAATCCACGACGGCAAACGAACCATCCGCGCACGCGATGTGTAAAGGTGCTCTCAAATCGTAATCCTGGTACGGTTCGGATGTTATGCTTCTTCCAGCCTTTTCTAAACATCTTTTAATTCTTTTCAAATTCCCAATAGACGCCGAGAACAAAAGTTCCGAGGTCAAGTGTCTCCCGACGTATTCTTTGTAGTTTTTCGAGCCTAGATTGGATTGGCCTTGTGAAGAGTCCGCGCCTTGAGAGGAGCCTCGTTCGGAATCTCCATCCGTATGTGAGCTTTTGTCGGCGTAATCGAACGAGCCCGAGGAGTCCGGAGATGTCCTCGTATTCCTGGAGACGCCGTGGTCGGCGGAATTTTCCCTGCTCTGGTCGTTGCTTGAGATTTCCAAGTTTGGTTCCGCGAGAGGATCGACCGTGTTTCGATGCTCGAGAGGATCTAAACCCATTCCGTATTCTCTATCGTTGGTGCGCTACCACCACGCCTCCCTCGCGCGCGCGTTTACCCGTGCGTGAACGTTTCCTTAAAGCCCGGTTTACAGAAAGAAAAAGAACAAATAAACAAGAAATTTTAGATATAAACTTCTGACAAAAATGATAAAAATGACGAGAAGTCAAAGCGAAAGTCCTTTTCCAATTTTAATCGGGACTCGACACGACTTTGTAATCTTTTTGAAAGAATTACACGATGGACGTGCCGAGAAAGAAAGATGAAAAATAAAATCTCGCAACCAAACGACGCGGTAACTCCACTCGCGACTATGAAGACGATGATGAAGAATACGAGAACATATGTAACAGTCAATACCAGTATGCACGTAGTCATAATACATGCACGCTAACATAGCTAAATATAACCCAGTCTTTCTCTCCGGCGCGCTCTTTTACTCTCTCTCACAATCTATTATTATATTCTTCGTGACCTGCGACGAGGCGTGGGGGACATCGAACGACGCTTACCACGACTGCCGCTTTTAGTATTAGTAGCCGATAGTGCCGATGTTCCTCTCGAAGCTCGAGGCGGCGGCGAAGGCGATCTTCCAGTCACGCGATGATTGGTTTTCTTCTTCTTGTCGGAAATCTTCTCCGCGCAATACATGTAATGCGTCGGCTTAAATGGCGTGTATGGCACTCTACCTTCGTCTTCGGAATACCACACGGTTTCCAAATCTTTCTGCGATTCCAAAAAGTCGACGTGCGCCCGATTGAAGTAGACACCGTCGTGAGCGAACCACCACTTGTACAATCTTTGATCCCATCGGTCCATAACGCCTTCGCGCAAGGTGAAATCAATCAAACACAAGTTACCACCTGGCGCGACGAGATTCTTCATCGTCTTTAAAGCTTCTTTCCACGGAGGAATCATCGTCAAACAGTACGAACACGTCACTAAGTCTGCTTCAGCCGGAAGCTTCTTTTGCGTCTCTGTCGCGTTGATGTCGCCCTCGATGAAAACAACTTGTTTGGCCAAACCGAGCATCTTCACTCGAGATTTCGCCATGGCTAACAACGCATCCGATAAATCGCACAAATACACTTTTGTTTTCGATTCACGAATATGATCGGTGACAAATTCGATATCCCTCGCCGTGCCGCATCCGACGGAGATCCACGTCTTTGGCATCTTTGTCCACGGAACGACGTATTGCATAAACACGTCTCTGTGTGGCAACAAAGCTTCGCGGAAACCGTCGTATCGAGTGCCTTGAGACTTATAAAACTTCCTCACGTCTTTGTTAGAGCTCAAGCCGTGGCTGGCCATGGCATACATGACGCACATATCGTCAAAGACCGTGTTCGAAATACGTCTGTTCGTACCATTTAAGGTGATCATTTTTGGCTCGTAATTCTCCGGCGTTGGACCGATAAACGTGCTCAAGTACCATCCGACGCGATCGTATGTCGGAACCAAACTAGCTCGGAGGTGTCCGAGTACCGGTGAGTGCACGCGATCACCAAAACATCTCCAATAAATTTTCCCTCTCTCTTTATCCAACCCGGTGACTACTTTCGCAATGTTCTCGGCAATCATCTGATGCGGCATCCAATCCATGGAATCAAGCAAGGAGGCAATTGTAATAGAACCCGGGCCTTCCCTCTCTGCCGCGTCTGCCCAGGTGCCGTGGAATAACTCCACTCGATCCGTTCGCTCTTTCAAAACCTTGAAATTCTTCTTTTCTAAGTACCGCGGGCAACACTTCGGCGAAAACTCGCCGACGATGTAACCGTAATAAAAATAGTTCCCTTTTTTCCACATTCGCGTGGTTAAAACTTCTACCAAACGTTCCGCAAACACTTGCGGGTTGCGCATGACTAAGTTAAGTTGCTCAATTGGAACACCTCCTAACGGGGCAATCCAAGACCAGAGCGGAGAGAAGGACGCAATCTTCATCGTGAACCAGAAGAAGAATCCGCCACGCTCGCCGCCGACATCTTCTCCGTGCACCATACGTTTATGTACTCCAGCTAACCATAATGGTGCGCATAAAATCTTCGCCATCAAACCAGATGTCCCGGCATACATGAAGTTATCGCGGAACAAGTGCGTGTTCATGTCCCAAAACTCTGCCGTTTCCGTTTGGAGCAATTTGCGAAGCTTCGATTTGTACACCGAGGTGAAGACTTGGTAATCGGATCGACCCCAAATGTCGAAAAACTGCTCCCATGTCAACGCTTTAATACACGCCAACTTCAACTCTAACGTGTGTAACTGTGCCGCGTTCATGTCCACGGCGATAATCTTCTTCGGCCCTTCGCATAAATAATCTAAAACGTTGCACCCGGCGGAAGAAATAGTCAACACAACATCGTCTCCGTTCATGTGCATGACCGTGTGATCGATCGCCGGGTCTTCCCAGCTGATGTTGTAAATTATTTTCTTCTTCCCAATTGACGTCATGATGAAGTTATTGCAATACACGTCATGAATCATAATTCCAAATAATGTCATAAAGTAGAGAAATATGGCGCCATGTAAAGCGATGACTGGAATCGAATCCTGATGATGGTCCTCGTACTTTTGCGTGACTAAATCCCACATCGCGTACGAGTGCACCAACACTTGTGCAATGAGCATATTTAACATGATGAGCATTTTGTGTCTGTATTTCATTCGTTTTCTCGAAGCGGAGCGCATGAGATACCCTCGCACCCACTTTTGGAAAACTTTCACGTGCCACGTGAGCAAGACCATCCCGGAGAACAAAACAAAGTGCGAAAACTGTCCAACTTTGTAAATCAAAACCGTGTGGAAGACTATTCGAGTCAAGAAGTACAACACGCCAAACAACAACGACGGTCGTTGTTTATTTCTCACTTCAAAGAAGGATAATAAAACTACCGGGATTTCCTCAATCAATGCCACGGCAAAAAACGCCGTCATCTCGTGGTGGAGCAAGAAATAACAAATGGTGATGTACAACAAATGATGGACCCACCCGTCTTCGAACGATATCTCTTCCACGTAGTGCAAACTCCCGACGACTAAATCCATCACGCAATATCCAATGAAGAACAAAGCGATGTACCTCGATATTACCGTCTCGTTCGATATCGTGGCCGTAAATCCATCGTGTAATAAGTGATATCCAAAATATACCCCAACGAAAGAGGAGACGAACGAAGAGTACAAAGTCAGATACCAACTGTGCGTTTGAGACCCTTTGACGCTTCTCATGATGAAGAAGACGAGCATGCAGACGAGCATGTTTAAGCCTAGAATTATCATATCTTCGCTGCTAAACGCAATCATATCGCTGAAGTGCTTCATCAGCAACGGCCCGTGGTGCAAAACCATTATTATTAGAGGAGAATATTCCGATGACGCCGCCCGCCAGTACTACCGATTGTGCCACCGATACCCAAAGAAGAAGAAGAAGAAGAAGAAAAGAAAAGAAGAAAATATATACGTTTTGTCTCTCTCTCTCTCTCTTTCTCAATCTATCGCTCGGTCCCAATCTCTCAATCTCTTTCTCGTGCGCACAACGTGCTCTCGTGCGCGAGAGAAAATGAGCCGATGATTGATTAGTGATTATTTTGCAGTAGTACGTACTTACTACGTAGTTTTGAAAAAACGACTCCACACTCCACTGTCTTGACTTGTCCACACGAGAAGTGTGTGAAAAAAAAAAGAGAGATTGAAAATGGAGGAGGAGAAGGGTGTAGAAAAGAGGAACAAGTCATTTCTTTATTAAACTAAAAACTAAAGACACGTTATGGATATATGTGACGGTGATTCGCTAATATAAAAGAAACACACGGCATCGGACGAGGAGGAGGAGGAGGAGAAAAGTGTGTCGATTTCAAAAACGACGACAACAGAGTGCTCAAAGTCGCTCGTCGATGCGCGCGTACACAAGGCGTTTACTTCTTACCGCCCTTCTTCTTTGCGTTTCTCTCCTTAATCTCTCTCAAGGCTTGCGCTCTCGCCGCGGCACGAACATCCGGTTTTTCCTGGCGCTTCTTCGTCAAAACCTCCAACGACGCGCTGACGTACGATCTCTTACTCGCGTTCTTGTTGATCTTTCTCTTCTTTTGCTTCACAACCGTCGACTGGTCTTTTTTGTGCTCTTTTCTATACGCCGTCGTCCACGCGATTCTTGCCGGCTTCTTTCTTTGCCCGAACAAAGACTTTACCTTCGCGTTGAGGAATAAAAACGTTCTGGAGTCTCTGAGGTAAGATCTCATGCCTGTTATTATTAGAGAATGAAAGGAAGCGAAGACCGTGAGTGAGTACACAACATCGAAAGAAACGGGTTTCTCTCTCCCTTTGAAAGAGGAGAGTTTTGGGTTGGGGAGGACAAACGCGAACCAAAAAAGAACAAATTGCGCGTATCAAAACCACGCCACCAGTGCCATTGACCACCCTTAGCCGCATTCGTTTACGCTTAAAAAGCACGAACGAATGCAGTCTCTACCAAATTCAAATGGCTTTGGTGTCTTTTCAACGTCGCAGAGACGGCACGGGTACCCGCGATGTGCACTTTTAGGTCTCTTCTTAAAGTTTTGCCTCTTTTGTAAATTTTAGGCGGAAAAGCCTAAAATAAATGAGCATCCGCGCGCGCGCGCGTTGGCATAACCCGTGCGAATTGAAAAACGTCGGATGGAAATACTACATTCATGCGAACGAATACGCACCGTGACCCGGGTAGACGCGGAGGCCTGACCACGAGCAGTTTTCAGTCTTAAGAACCATATTTTTTCTCTGCGACTAAAAATTTTGTGTGGATTTTTACTTTGTGTGTTTCAAAGTCGTCGTGGGTTGGTTTGTTTTACACGTGGAAAGAGAAAAAAAGAAGAAAAGAGAACAACAACACAAAAAACAAAGACAAACTCAATATGCCACGTACTATTACACAAAAAGAGAATCAATCATCCTTTCTTGCCCTTCTTCTTCTTCTCTGGCTCTCTCGCCACTGGCGCCGGAGGTTCGAGATTGTAAAATACCTCCATTCTCTCAATGTAATCCCCATACGGTAAGTTGTTAAAATCCCCCGCAAAGGCAGTTTTCCCAGAGTCGAGCTCTTTCCTCAACGTGTCTCTGACGTCGGCGTCCGACCACATGATTGGACCGTGAAGGAAAATAATGTAGCCTAATTTCGTCGCCGTGAGTTCGCTCAAGTACCCAGGGTGTGTACCGCCTTTCCCTAAATAACACGCGGAAATCGGGAACCACACGTCGCCAGTGAACGTGCCATTATTTAACAACGCCATCACGTCGCTCCCGGTGTCCCAACTCAAACCTTTCGTCATTTGTAACTGTTTTGCCGCGGCGTGGACGTCGTATTCGCCGTATCCGGTCGGGAAATCCGAAAATTGAACCACTTGACTCGGGTATGACAAGTCTTTCAAGGCGACTAATTCGGTTTCCTCCACAGAAAGTTGGTTCAACGCGTCCAACTGCAAAAGTTTTCTATTCTCCCCATTTCCTTTCGTCTTCCACGAAACTTCATCTAAAGCTGATTTTCCTATTCGTCCTCTCCCATCGTCGCCTATCATAGCGTTCGCGGTGTGTTTAATCACCCGCATCAGCTCATCTTGATCGATTTCCGCGTTTTCCTCCGGGGTGAGTTCAATTCCATCTTCGCCTAAAAACGACCCGAGTTGTTCGCCTTGCGACGGTCCCGGTCTCGGTATGACCACTTCATAGTCGCACGAGTGCATAGTCGCCACGCCGAGCATTAATATCGCACCAGGGACATGGTCAAATACCGCCCCTACGAACGATACTGGATCGAATGGTACGACAATCGTCCCATCCGTCAACGATGACACTTGAACCGCTTTTAAATTTTTTGGCGGTTGTCCTCCCGGATACGTTTCCGGGTACAACATTTGACAGGACATCTCGGGCAACACGGCTTCTGGACCTGGCAAAACCTCCGCTTCAATCAAAAGCGGTCCTGGCAATCTTCCGTAATCTACTTCCATGTCTAACATTCTCAACGCCGCTTTGAATATTCTTGGATCGTGGAACCGAATGTGTAATCCTTTCTGCGTCGCCATGCGAATAAACGCGTTCACGGCGTCGTCAAACGTCATCCCTCCTTTCGCTTTCGATACTGGAATGTATGAAGATTTCGAAATCACAGGCACTTCGTATTGTTTTCCAGTTTTTGAATCGTGTGTCACACTTCTGGACACATCTAAGGTCACAATGTGGGACGATGGGTCTTCGATGGCTTCTATAAACTCATCGAACGTCGTGCTTGGTTTGCTAAAGACCAGCTCGGATGGATTTTTCACGTGGAAGTGCTTTAAGATCCTCTCCGTGCTCCACTTCTTCCCGTCCGCTCTTTCGAAATTCATCGCCGAACCCCATTTCCTTGTCGGTCGATTTGGGTCTATGTGTTCCGCGTCCGATCTATTCCCTCGGCTCTCTTTCTCCGCCGAGCGAAACTGGTTCGAGGCTAACGACATCAAAGAGACGATCACTACGACTAAAACAACTTTCCACATCGGAGGTGATTTGACCGATTGTCCGCTATTTCCATTTTCACCAGCATTTGCACCCAAAATCCCACTCTTCTTCTTGTTCGGATCTTTCAGTTGTTCCTTCATCGTTTCCATCTGCGCGTGTTTTTCTTTCAAGATGCTTCGCAAATCCGAAGGATGCACCGGTTTGTTCGAAGACGAATCCATCTTTTCTTTTGTTTTTTTCTCTGTATCCGTTTGTGCGTGCGTGCGTGTGCTATTCTTTACCACGCGCGCGCACTCTCTTCTCTCTCTCTCTCTCTTTCTCCCTTACTCTCTCGATAGTACGCGCGGCAAAGAATTGGTTTCCCTCCTTATGTGGAGTAAATGATTTTGATTTTTGGGATTACTTTTCTTTGAGTTTTTATCCGAAAGGTCCTTCGACACGAATGACGAAACAGAAACAGAAAGACCACGAAACACGGCGCGAGAATGCGCGCGAGACTCTTGTGTCTTACTTATTTATATACGAACTCTTTTTTTTACAACAAACGTTTGTACAACAATTTCCTCTCTCTTTCTCTCTCTCTTTTTCACTCTCTCTTTCATTTTCTCTCTCTCGTTCTTCACTTTTACGCACAAACTGTTATTTCATACCAACTCGATGTCGTTGGTGGTATCGATATTCGTTTGGTTCGTCGGTCGATTAGAAATAATATCAACCGATTTTTTTCCTTCAACCGGCGCTTCGTATTTATACACGTATTGATCGCTTTCAGAGGAAAATTTGGAAACGAGTACCTCCTCTTTTTCTTTGTCGAAGTCAACCAAAGCGGTTTCGCCTTCGTCAATTTCGCCCATCAAAACGGCTTCAGCAACGTTATCGTCAATTATTTGTTGCACCGCTCGGCGCATCGGTCGTGCGCCCCAAGCTTGGTCGAAGCCTTCTTTTTGCAAATGAGCCAACACGCTTTCCGTCAACGCCAAACCGATTTCTTTCTCGTGCAATCGGCTTCCGGTTTCGTTCAACATCAACTCGGAGATTTTCGAGACGTCTTCTTCGTCCAATTGGCGATAGACGACAATCTCGTCCAAACGGTTCAAAAATTCCGGGCGGAAGAAATTTTTCATCTCATCTAGGACTTTATCACGCATGGTGTTGTACGCTGCCTCTCCTGGGTTCTCATCGAACGCGGAGAGATCGAATCCTAAGCCACCACCGCCATTTTTCGAAATCACTTGACTCCCGACGTTCGAAGTGATGATAATAATCGTATTTTTAAACGACGTGACTCGACCTTTTGAATCCGTCAATCGACCGTCTTCGAGCATTTGAAGCATGACGTTGAAGACGTCCGGGTGTGCTTTTTCGATTTCATCGAATAAGACGACGGAAAACGGCTTCTTGCGTACAGCTTCTGTCAGTTGGCCACCACCGTCAAAACCGACGTAACCAGGCGGCGCACCGATTAACTTTGAAACCGTGTGGCGTTCCATGTACTCGGACATGTCTAAACGAATCATCGCTTCTTCGTCGCCGAAATATTCCCTCGCCAACGCTTTAGTCAATTCGGTTTTACCAACTCCAGTCGGACCAGCGAACATCATCGACGCAATTGGACGGTTTTCATTCGCTAATCCACATCTCGCTCTTCGAAGAGATCGCGCAATCGCTTGAACGGCGACGTCTTGTCCAATCACCGACTTTGTGAGCTTCTTGTCGATATCTTGCAAGACGACGGATTCATCCATAGACATTTTCATAACTGGGACGCGAGTCCACGCCGTAGCAACCTCAGCGATTTCGTCATCCGTGACGATAACGTTTTCGCTACTCTTCGTGAGCGATAAGCCTTTGGCGTTCACGTCCATTGCCTCTAAGCATTCGGTGACTTCAAGCTCGCGTTTTCGCAAAGTTGCAGCTTCTTCGAACAAACCAGCCTCTGCGGCTTGGTTCTTCGCGAGCGTGATGCTTTTATGTTCTTGCCATAAACTCATAAGTTCTGGATTCGGTGCGATGAAGACTTCTTCTTTACCGTTTTCCTCCTGCAACCGCTTGGCTTCGTCGATGGATTTTTGCCGCTTTTCGAAACTGAGCATCTTCGCGCGACTTCCCGCTTCGTCCAACAAATCAATCGCTTTATCCGGTAAATACCGGTCGGAAATGTAACGCGCGGAGATTCGGACCGCTGCGCGAACAGCCTCGTCCGTGAAAGAGCAGTTGTGAAAGCTTTCGTATCTCTGACGTAAACCAAACAAAATCTCCTCGGCTTCTTCCAGGGACGGTTCTTCCACGATGATTGGTTGAAAACGTCTGTCTAAAGCGGCGTCTTTTTCGAAATATTTGCGATGTTCGTCCAGTGTGGTACAACCGATGCAACTCAACTCGCCTCTCGCGAGTGCAGGTTTCATGAGATTCGAAATGTCCATGCCACCACCGTTCACGGCGCCCGCGCCGACCATGGTGTGAATTTCATCGATAACTAAGATGACATCGTCGTTGTTCGCGCACTCTTGTAAAATATCTTTCACTCTTTGCTCTAACTCACCGCGTTCTTTCGCACCAGCCATGATTAAACCAATATCTAATGAACACACTCGTTTTTCGAGTAAAAATTCTGGAACGTCTCCTTTGACGATGCGTTGCGCTAAACCTTCGGCGATGGCAGTTTTACCGACTCCCGGCTCTCCCAACAAAATCGGGTTGTTCTTCGATCTTCTCGCCAAGACTTGCACGCATCGCTCGACTTCAGATTCTCTACCAATGACTGGATCGACTTGTCCAACGCGCGCTTTCTCCGTCAAATCGAACGCAAATTTCGCCAAGGCTGAATTTTGTGCTTCAGCGTCGGCGTGTTGTGCGCCGGCTTGCGTCAACTTTCCTTGATTCGTGTTTGACTGATACGGTCGCTTCGCTTGTAAACCAGTCGCGCTGTTGTTGGTATTGTTAGAATTATCGCCAGATGTGGACGAGGTCGTCGAGCCTGTTAATTCGCCGTCGGCTTTTAATTTAGCGGTCGCGGCGTTTCGTAAAACCGTGCGATCGATGCCGAGCTTTTCAAAGAAGGCGACAATCTCATCGTCATCAAATGTATTACAAGCGACGATGCACAAGTGTTCGGGAGCGATGTAGCCCACGTTCATAGTTTCCGATAATTCTAAAGCTTGTTGAAATAAAACTTTAGAACCTTTGGAAAACGGAACGTCGTTCGACCCGGAGGAAGATCTTTTACCGGGCGAGATTGGACGACTTCTCGCCGCAGCCGGTTTGGACGATTTCTCCTTGTCGTCTCCGTCGTCGAGAGGACCAGAAGCGCTCTTCGCGGCGGCGATGTCTTTCAAAACCTCGCGCGCTCGACCGACGGAAACGCCCGTTTTCAAGAACCCGTGTTCGCCGTCGTCTTTCGCTTCGACCATCAAACCAATAACCAAACACGAAGGCGTCACTTCCGTCAAACTCGCGTTCTCCTTCGCTTCCAGTTGCGCGAGCATTACCGATTTGATCGCCCGTTCCGTGAATCGTTCAAAGACCGCGGAAATTTGATTCGCTTGTCCTCGTCTTCTTTTGATGACGATGCGTCGTCTGCTTCCGCTTTTGGAATAAATATTATTATTACTCACATTTTTTTGCCCACTTGTTCTCAAAGCCGTTTTAGAGGACAAAGACGAGGGCAGAATTGACGTCACCATTTTCTACTATTATTTTATTACTTGCGCGGTGCGCGCGTCTCTTTCTGTTTTGCCTCTGTTGTGAAAAGAAGAAGAAGAAGAAGAAGACGTATATTTTGCGGTGGTGAGTACGACGACGACGACGAGTTCGCGACGACTTTTTGCGTAAAGTCTTTTTGGTG
>MDTG01243693.1_pt1 | contig 18901 bp, 17 predicted proteins | sample 811421 | NCBI WGS metagenome assembly MDTG01 (sample SAMN05326645, study PRJNA326480) | marine metagenome | isolation source: seawater | place: Pacific Ocean: South East | collected 2011
GCTAAATCCAAATCCTTTAACAATGCCGAGCCAGCATAGCCATTCACAACTTTTTTTGCTGGGCAACCCATATTTATATCAATTATTTGAGCACCATTATCTTTATTATACTTTGCAGCATCCGCCATCATTTTTGGGTCTGCACCAGCAATTTGTACAGATATTGGGTCTACTTCTCCTTCATGATCTGCTCGCCGCTTTGTTTTTTCACTACCATATAAAAGCGAATTTGAGGTAACCATCTCACTCACAGCAACGCCTGCTCCGAAACTCTTACAAAGCATTCTAAATGGACGATCTGTAACACCAGCCATTGGAGCTAAAAATAAATTATTTTTTATGCTAAGGTTACTAATCTTCATTTTGATTCTTTATGATTTAAAGAGTTGCTTATTTTATAATCAAAATTGTAATTGGGAAAGTGTAATTTCTATATTATTTTTCATACCATTCATAATTTAAAGCAGTCAAACCTTTTTTAATTTGCTCTATAGCCCTTTTTGCATTCAATATATCTCCTCTTACACCAAGCTCAACTTTAATTCTTGACCCTAATTTTGGTAGACTATAAATTTTTATTTCTGGATTTGTTCTAACAACATCATTCATTAAATCAATTAATTTACTTTCTGGAACATCATTAATCCAAACGGAAATATCAAGTATTTGAGAATTTAATTCTTCTGCATATCGGGAAGTTAAGATCCAATCAATCATAGGCCATGACATTTCAGGAAAACCAGGCATAAAGTAATGTTCATTTAAAAAAAATCCAGGAATATTATTTATACTATTTGGGATAAGATTAACATTTTCAGGAAGATCAGACATTAACACACGTTTAGGGTAAGCATCTTTACCAAACTGATTAACTATAAGTTTAAGAGCATCTTGATTTCTTACCATCTTTCTTTTGTGAGCATTTGCTGCAGCTTGTCTTGTGCAATCATCAGGGGTTGCGCCAATACCTCCAAAACAAAAAACAATGCAATTTAATTTACTTTTAATTGTATCTGCAATTATATTTAAATCATCTGCAACGAACTCAGCTTTTAATAACGATAATCCATTAGAGGTTAATTTTTCTGATAAATAACCTAAATGTTTATCTTTCCTTTTTCCAGAGAGTATTTCATCCCCTATTATAATGGCGTGAATAGGTTTAATCATTTAGTGAGCTTGCTCCCAATTTATTCCATGTCCGATCTCCACAATCAATGGAATATCCAGTGAAGCTATATTCTCCATTATTCTTTTTACATTCGTATTAAATATTTTAATCTCACTATCAGGCACCTCAAATACCAATTCATCATGAACTTGCATGATCATTTTACCTTGCAAAGCTTTTTCTTTCTTAATCCAACTTGCCACTTCAATCATTGCCATTTTAATCAGATCTGCGGCCGTACCTTGCATAGGACCATTTATAGCTGCCCGCTCAGCAGCTGCCCGACGAATACCATTTGAACCATTTATTTCAGGCACCCATAACCTTCTTCCAAAAAATGTTTCAACGTAACCTTTTTTTCTTGCCTCATCCTTGGTATGTTCCATGTACATTCTCACTGAAGGATATCTAGTGAAGTATCTCTCTATATAATTTTGCGCTGCTGTTCTTTCAATATTGAGATTTTTTGCTAATCCATAGACACCCATACCGTAAATTAAGCCAAAATTAATAACCTTCGCATACCTTCTTTGCTCTGAAGTCACTGATTGGATATTACAGTTAAATATCTCTCCAGCAGTTATTGTATGCACATCTTCATTATTTTTAAAAGCACTAATAAGTCTTTCATCTTTCGATAAGTGCGCCATAATTCGTAATTCAATTTGTGAGTAATCTGCTGATAATATTTTATGGTTTTTAGGGGCAATAAAAGCTTCCCTTACTTTTCTACCCTCTGATGTTTTAATTGGAATATTTTGAAGGTTTGGATCCGAGCTTGCCAATCTTCCTGTAATTGCAACAGCTTGGTTGTAACTAGTATGAACTCTTCCCGTGTGATTATTGATCATCTTAGGTAGCTTATCAGTATAGGTTGATTTAAGTTTAGCAAGACTTCGATATTCCAAAATAATTTTAGGTAAAGGATAGTCATGAGCCAGCGCAATAAGAACTTCCTCACTAGTTGAAGGTGCCCCAGTAGGAGTTTTTTTGAGTGACTTAATACCTAATTTATCAAATAATATTTCTTGTAATTGCTTTGGCGAGGAAAGATTAAAAGGCTGACCAGCAAGTTCAAAAGCTTTTTTTTCAAATTGTAGTAACTTCTCTCCTAAATCATTACTTTGTTCGCTCAATATCTTTGAATCAACTAATACCCCATTTCTTTCAATTTGAATAAGTGCCTCCATAGCAGGTATTTCAATATCTCGATAAATACTATATTGGAATTTATTTTTTCTTAGTTTTTGATGCAGCGCTGTATGAAGCTGCAAAGTTACATCTGCATCCTCTGCAGCATAATTTACTGCATCCTCTAGAGCTACTTGATCAAAAGTTATTTGCTTAGCGCCCTTGCCGACTAAAGATTCGTAGCTAATACAATCATGATTTAAATATTTATTACTTAGCTTATTCATCCCATGACTTTGATTACTTGCAATTACATAGCTCATCAGCATTGTGTCATCAGCTATTCCATTGATGTGAACACCATAATTCAAAAAAATATGAGCATCGTATTTGATGTTTTGACCTACTTTTTTTATTGTTGAATTTTCTAGAATTGGTTTTATTAACTCTAACACGTCATAGATTTTAAGCTGTTCGTGTGAAGCATTTTGATGTTTTAAGGGTATATAGCATGCCTTCCCAGATTTTATAGATAAGGAAATTCCTACTAATTCAGCTGTCATAGTATTCAACGAATTGGTTTCAGTATCTATAGCTAGAAATTGGGCTTTCTTTATAGCCTCTAACCATTTCAATAAATTATTTTTATTATTAACGAGCTCGTAATCTTTTCTATTATTAAATATGTAATCTTCATCTGTCTTTTCCGCATCAACTGAAGGAATATAAGGGCTATCTGGTGAGGAATCTAAATCTTTTAACCAGCTTGAGAAATTATATTTTTGATAAATTTCAGTTAGTATCTTTTTATTTTGCGGTTTTCTTTGAAATTTATCCCATGAATAAATTATATCAACATCACATTTTATAGTGATAAGTTTGAATGCGGTTGGAAGCCATTCAAGGGCTGATCTTAAATTATCACCTACTACGCCACTAATATTATTGGCATTGTTGATAACTTCTTTTAGACTACCGTAATCACATAACCATTTTAATGCAGTTTTGGGACCAACTTTTTCAACACCAGGGATATTGTCAGCCTTATCTCCAATAATAGTTAAGTAGTCAATTATTAACTCTGGACCAACACCAAATTTTTTTTCTACTCCAGACTCATCAAGTACTTCGTTAGTCATAGTATTAATTAGTTTAGTCTGGCAGTTAACGAGCTGTGCAAGATCTTTATCACCAGTAGATATGGTGACGTCGATATTTTTTTTATTGGCTTGGGTTGCTAATGTTCCAATAACATCATCAGCCTCTACGCCCGTCTTAATAATAATTGGCCAACCTAGTGCCTCAATAGCTATTTTTAATGGCTCTATCTGTTTTACTAGCTCCTCTGGCATGCTTGGCCTATTGGCTTTATAGTCAGAATAAATTTTATTTCTAAATGTTTTTCCTTTTGCATCAAAAATACAAACACTATAATCAGAAGGATAACGCCTGTGAATATTTTTGAGCATGTTAATCACACCATATATTACTCCTGTTGGTTCATTATCTTTATTTCTTAAATCTGGCATAGCATGATATGCACGATACAAGTATGAGGATCCATCAACTAATAAAAGGGTTTTCATAGGATAAATTTTAACAACTAAAATACTTAATACTAGTTATTTTTTTGAAAAAATATTTTATTAATTACTTACTGACTTCGCTTGATTTTGTTAGAATCTTAATTCGACTATGCAAAGGAATAAAATGAAAAAATTGTTTTGGGTTATTTGTCTTTTTGGCTTTACTTTTTCAAATATAAGCTTTTCAGAAGATAAAGAACTTTTAGAAAATGTTCCTCCACCACCATCAATTAGTTATGATTCTAGTGATGAAGATGAGCCTGAGATAACTATTATAAAGAGGGATGGTGAATTCATTGAAGAGTATCGAGTAAACGGACAGCTTTATTTGATGAAAGTTACTCCCAAAAATATGCCTTCATATTATTTGTATAAAAATGTCCTAGGTGCTGCTTGGACAAGATATGAAGATATAGATCCGGTAATTCTTCCTCAATGGGTTATCCTAACTTTTTAATTATTTAATTATTTAATAATTTAAAAATTCCATGGCAGTCTTAACCACAATCAATTTTGATGAACTAAACTTATGGCTAATGCAATACAGTCTTGATAAGCTTTTGGACTTTCAAGGAATATCTGCTGGAGTAACAAATACTAATTATCTTGTTACTACTGAATCAGAAAAATATATATTAACGATATTTGAAAATACAAGTATTGATGAGTTACCATTTTATATTGAGCTGATGGCATTTTTATCAGGTGAAGGGGTAGCATGCCCGCAACCAATTTTAAATAATCAAAAAAAATATTTATCCTTATTAAAAAATAAGCCAGCCTTAATTGTTCCATTTATAAATGGAAGTGAAGTAACAAGTGTACATTCAGAACATTGCTTTGAGGTAGGTAAAGCACTAGCTAATCTTCATTTAAAAGCTCAAAATTATCGTATAACAAAAAAAAATAGCAGAGATATAGATTGGATTAAAAAAACATTTTTAGAATTATCACAAAAAATATCTGCAGAAAATTATCAAATTATTACTGAGGAATGTACTTTTTTAGATGAATACACCAAAGATAATTTAGCGGAAGGTATTATTCATGCTGATTTATTTAAAGATAATGTGCTTATAAATAACGGCAGAGTATCAGGAATGATAGATCTTTACTACGCTTGTACTGATAAATATATTTATGATTTATCGATTACAATAAATGATTGGTGCATTGATAATAAAGGTGAAATCGAGTCTGAGAAACTAAAATATTTTATTGATGGTTATGAATCCATCAGAAAGTTAGAAGCTAAAGAGATGGATGCACTGCCAATTTATCTCAGGTTGGCAGCTTTAAGATTTTGGCTTTCCAGATTATATGATTTTTATAATATAAGAGAGGGCGAGAAAATTATCACCAAAGACCCTAATCATTTTAAAAACATCTTACTCAAACGACAAGCATCTCAGTAATTATGATTAATATTTTTTTACAAGCTAGGCGGTGGTTTTTTGAGAGTATGTGGTTAGTAAAGCAATCATTGAAGATTTCTATTTTCTTTGGAATGCTCTATTTAGCTATGTATGTAATTTTCCCTGCAATACCAGGCATGCAATTTTTAGGTTTATTTTCTGTTTTTATTTGGCCATTTCTAACAATCTTTATTATTTTATTTTATCAAACCTTAGCTGAAAAAAAATCTTTCTCTTTCGATCAATGCATACAATTAGTCAAGCCAAAAATACGTAATATATTATTGGTAGGACTTTTTTCATTTTTTTATGCCGTCTTACTGAGTTCAATTATTGGCAATGATATTGTATTAATTGCTGAGATAGCCCAAAAAGAACAGGATCAAAAATTAATTATGAGTGATTTTTCAGGAATTATATTAAAGATAATTGTAATTGCAATACCATATATGATGATGACTTGGTTTGCTCCATTACTTATTGCTTTTAAAAATTATAGTTTTGTTAAATCTATTAAATCAAGTTTTGCTGCAAGTTTAATGTTCTTAATTCCTATTTTTTTAGCGCTATTAAGCATAGTTTTTCTTTTTTTGATCTTGGTATTTGTATTATCAATTATGTTTTCTTTATTTGGATCTTCATCATCAACTTCCATTTCTTTTTTACTTAGTTTTTTTATTATTATTTTAATGTCAGTATTTATGGCATCTACTTTTGCTTTACAAAGCGTAACTTTTAAAGAAATTTTTAAATAATAGCTTTTAAATTTCTATCAATTTGGCGTATTCCATAGCAAGCCATTTAATACCTTCATCTTGAAAATTAATTTGTATTCTTAGATCGTTATCATTACCTTCGTACCCAGTTACAATTCCGATACCAAATTTAGCATGTTTTACCATTGCGCCGATTTTCCATGAATGCTTTGACTCAGAATGCGAGGTAATCTTTGGGGATGAATGGAAATTATCTTTTTTTGGAGCATTTATTCTTTTGATTAGATTCTCAGGTATTTCATCTAAAAAGCGAGATGGCATATTGTACATTATCTGTCCATAAGTCATTCTTGATTGCGCAAGTGTTAGGTAAAGCTTTTTTCTGGCCCTGGTAACAGCAACATACATTAGTCTCCGTTCCTCTTCCAACCCATAATTTTCAGATAAACTTCTCTCATGAGGACATAGCCCGTCTTCCAAGCCAGTAATAAATACTGTATCAAATTCAAGTCCTTTTGAAGAGTGAATTGTCATTAATTGCAATGCATCATCTCCTACAGATGCTTGTAGCTCTCCACTTTCTAGAGATGTAAAATCAAGAAAATCTCCCAAAACTTTCCCTTGACCACTATCTGTTTCATCACCTACAACCTCCTCACGAAATTCGTTTAAAAAAGATTGAGCAGCTGAGACTAATTCATCCAAATTTTCAATCCGAGAACTCCCGTCTTTATCTTTTCCGTAATGTTCTTTAAGTGTTGAGTAAGAATTAATAACATTTATAGATTCATCAATATTGATACCGTGAATCTGATCTTCAATATTTCTAATCAGATTTACAAACATAGATACTTTTATATTTTTATTTTTAGATTCAATATTTATAGCAGCATCCCACAACGAAGTTTGATTATCATTTGCTTGACTTTGAATTAATTCTATTGATTTTGCACCTATACCTCTTGGGGGAAAATTTACAATACGTAAAAAAGCATTATCGTCATTTTTATTTGTAATCAGCCTGAGATAAGCAAGTGAATTTTTAATTTCTGCACGTTCAAAAAAACGAAGACCTCCATATACTCTATAGGGAATATTATTAGAAACTATACCCATTTCAATTACTCTGGATTGAGCGTTATTTCTATACAGAATAGCAATCTGGTCATAACTAGATCCTGCACGGTGTAAGCTTTTTATTTCATCAATAATATAGCCAGTTTCAAATCTGTCATCATGAGCATTATATTGACGTATTAATTGACCATTTCCAGCATCAGACCAAAGATTTTTTCCAAGCCTTTCAGAATTATTCTCAATAATTGCATTAGCTGCATTAAGGATATTATTTTGCGACCTGTAATTTTGCTCTAACTTAATTATATTCTCGATATTGAAATCCCTTTGAAGATCTTTCATGTTTCCAGGCCTTGCTCCACGAAAACCATAAATTGATTGGTCATCGTCACCAACTGCAAATATGTAACTTTTACTACTCGTGAGTATTTTTAGCCATTCGTATTGAAGGCGACTGGTGTCTTGAAATTCATCAACCAGTATATGATGAAAGATAGATTGATAATGTTCTCTTATAGATGGATTATTCTTAAATAACTCTAGACAACGTAAAAGTAGCTCAGCAAAATCTACAACTCCTTCCTTCAAACATTGAGATTCGTAACCTTTATAAATCTCTTTTTTTTTCTTAGAGATATCATCAAAAGCTTTAAACTCAGCAGAGCGAATGCCTTCTTCTTTATTTGTATTTATAAAATATAAAACTTCTTTTGATGGAAGAAGATCTTCATTTACATTCATTTGCTTCATTACCCTTTTTATTGCTGATTTTTGATCAGCACTATCAAGTATTTGGAAGAATTGAGGAAGATCTGCATCTTTATAATGTTTTTTTAAAAACCGATTACAAAGGCCATGAAATGTTCCCACCCACATTCCACGAGTATTTATAGGTAGTTGAGCTGATATTCTTAATATCATTTCCTTTGCCGCTTTATTTGTAAAGGTTACGGCAAGCACACTACCTGGACTGCTAATTTGATTTTGAATTAACCATGCAAAACGTGAGGTCAAAACTCTAGTTTTCCCGCTTCCGGCGCCAGCTAAAATTAATGCTGACTGCTCAGATAAAGTAACAGCTTTTATTTGTTCTTTATTAAGGCTTTGATTATACGCATCAGAGATCAATGAATTATTCATGCTCATATGCTACATGATTTACTTTTAATTGATGGATTAATATGAGAACTTTTTTATTTTTTTTCAGTCATAGAGAGGTAGTGATCATTAATATTGAATGTAATTCCTCCCTTAAATATTAATGAAAAAAAAGGGCCTCCATAAGAGGCCCTTTTTTGTTGTAAATTTTATCATGAGTGAGTTTACATCATTCCACCCATTCCACCCATTCCACCCATTCCACCCATATCAGGCATTGCAGGGGCAGGGGCTGCTGATTCATCTTTTGGTTGATCAGCAATCATACATTCGGTTGTTAACATCAAACCCGCAATAGATGCTGCATTTTGTAATGCAGATCGTGTTACTTTGGTTGGATCTAATACACCCATATCCACAAGATCGCCATAGGTTTCATTAGCGGCATTAAAGCCGTAATTACCTTTACCTTCAACTACGTTATTAACAACAACAGAAGATTCGATCCCAGCATTTGAAACGATTTGCCTTAATGGATCCTCAATTGCTCGAATTACGATATTTATACCAGCATCTTGATCAGCATTATCTCCTTTTGTTTTTTGGACAGCATTTTTTACTCTTATCAATGCTACTCCGCCTCCAGGAACAATACCTTCTTCAACAGCAGCTCTAGTTGAATGTAAAGCATCTTCAACTCTTGCTTTTTTCTCTTTCATTTCAATTTCAGTTGTAGCTCCTACTTTTATAACAGCAACACCACCTGCCAATTTAGCAACACGCTCCTGAAGCTTTTCTTTATCATAATCACTTGTAGATTCTTCAATTTGAGTTTTGATTTGTCCTATACGTGATTTAATAGTGTCTTGACCTCCAGCACCATCAATAATAATAGTATTCTCTTTACCTACTTCAATTTTCTTGGCTTGTCCTAAATCTTCAATTTTTACATTTTCTAGTGTTAAACCTACCTCGTCTGATATTACAGTTCCACCTGTAAGAATAGCAATGTCTTCTAACATAGCTTTTCTTCGATCTCCAAAACCTGGAGCTTTTACCGCAACGGCTTTAATAATACCTCGTATGTTATTTACCACAAGCGTTGCTAATGCTTCCCCTTCTATTTCTTCAGCAATAATAAGTAAAGGTTTACTTGCTTTCGCAACTTGTTCTAGAACTGGAAGAAGGTCCTTAATACTTGATATTTTTTTATCATGGAGCAGAATAAAAGGTTCTTCTAGTAAAGCAATCTGACGATCATTATTATTTATAAAATAAGGAGATAAATAACCTCTATCAAATTGCATGCCTTCAACAACGTCTAGTTCATTAGTTAATCCGGAACCGTCTTCAACAGTTATTACCCCCTCTTTACCTACTTTATCCATCGCATCAGCAATAATTTGACCAACAGAAACATCAGAGTTTGCCGAAATAGAACCAACTTGCGCAATTTCTTTACTTGTATTACAAGGTTTACTTAATTTGTGAAGTTCTCCAACTGCTGCCTCAACTGCCTTATCGACACCTCTTTTTAGATCCATAGGATTCATTCCAGCAGCAACAGATTTCATGCCCTCACGGATAATTGCTTGAGCAAGGACAGTGGCGGTTGTTGTGCCATCACCGGCGCTATCTGATGTTTTTGAAGCTACTTCTTTAACCATTTGAGCTCCCATATTTTCAAACTTATCTTCTAGCTCAATCTCTTTGGCTACAGAAACCCCATCTTTTGTTATTGTGGGTGCTCCAAAAGATCTTTCAAGCACTACATTTTTCCCTTTAGGCCCCATAGTAACCTTTACTGCATTTGAAAGTGTATTTACACCTTTAACCATTTTCTGGCGAACATCATCACCAAATCTTACGTCTTTAGCTGCCATGTTATTATTTCTCCAAGTTCGTTATAAATTTATTCAATAATTCCCATGATGTCTTCTTCTTTCATCACAAGTATTTCCTCTCCATCAACTTTTACTGATTGCCCTGCATATTTTCCGAATAAAACTTTGTCACCCACTTTCACGTCCAGAGGTTTAACAGAGCCATCTTCAAGTATTTTGCCATTACCAATGGCTTCGATGGTTCCTTGATCTGGTTTTTCAGCAGATGCGCTTTCAGGGATAACAATACCTGATGCTGTTGTACGCTCTTCTTCGAGGCGCTTTACAATAACGCGATCATGTAAAGGACGAATTTTCATTTGTTAGTTCTCCTAGTAGTGTATTCTTATGTTTGTTTAAAGTCGTTTCTATTGAATTAAATGCTTAATTAGCACTCACATCAACAGAGTGCTAATAATAGGGACGATTGTTGCAAAATTCAAGGGCTAAGATATAAATTATTTATAAATTATTGTTTTAATTTAAGAATGTTTGAAAAGAAAGATTACAAAACAGTTGGAAAATCAACCTTAAAAGTGTCACCAATTACCCTGGGAACAATGACATTTGGTGATCAAAATACCCAACAAGATGCATTTGAGCAGCTCAATTTTGCTTTGAATAAAGGAATTAATAGTTTCGATCTTGCTGAGATGTATCCTGTACCTCCTAAAGCTGAAACTTTTACTAAAACAGAAACTATATTTGGTAATTGGTTAAAAAGGCATAAAAGAGATGATCTGATAATAGCAACTAAAATTGCAGGACCAAGAAGAAATATAGCTTGGATAAGAGAAGGAAATCTATCATTAAACAAGAAAAACATACACAAAGCTGTTGAAAATTCTCTTCAAAGGTTACAAACGGATTACGTTGACATATTATATCTTCATTGGCCAGAAAGAAATGTGCCTATGTTTGGAGAGTTTAAGTTTGATCCAAGTCTAGAATATGAAGGGAACAAAAAAATAACTTGGGTCTCAATCGAAGAGCAGTTAATTGCGCTAAGCGAATTGATAAGTGATGGAAAAGTCCGCTTTATAGCATTATCTAATGAATGGGCTTGGGGTGCAATGGAATTCCTTAAGATTGCACGTGAAAAAAAATTACCTATTATTTGTAATATACAAAATAATTTTAGTTTGCTTAATCGCATTCCAGAACTTGGTTTGACCGAAATAATGTATCGAGAAAAATTGAGTTTTTTTGCGTATTCGCCATTGGGATTTGGACATTTAACTGGTAAATATTTAAAAAAATCAACTGCAGAAGGTAGGGTAACTTTATTTAAAGGCTATGCAAGAAGATTTGAAAAACCTGGAGTCAAAAACGCAGTAAAAAAATATGTTAAATTAGCTAATAAATTTGGTATTAAACCAACAGCCTTGGCATTATCCTTCGTTTACCATCAATGGTTCATAACAAGCACTGTGATAGGTGCAACATCACTGCATCAACTTAAGGAAAATATTGAAGCATACGAGTTCAAATTAAATAGTGAAGTATTAAGTGAAATAGACAAGATCCACCTAACGTGCATGAATCCAGCGCCTTAATTATGAAAAATAAAACTATTATTGATCGAAGCTTAAAATCAGTCTGGCATCCTTGCTCTCAAATGAAGCATTATGAAAAACAATCGCTTATTCCGATTAAAACTGGAAGGGGCGTTTGGCTTATTGATTTTGAAGGTAAAAAATATCTTGATGGTATAAGTTCATGGTGGGTTAATTTATTTGGACATAATAATAAAATTATTAAATCATTCGTAAATAAACAATTAAACCAATTAGAGCATTCGATGATTTCTGGAATGACTCATGAACCAGTTGTTGAGCTATCTGAACAATTGAACCATCTAACTGGCTTGGGCCATTGCTGTTTTGGGAGTGATGGTGCTAACGCAATTGAAATAGCTTTAAAAATGAGTTCACATTATTGGAGAGAAAAAGGGCAATTAAAAAAAAATAAGATTGTCTATTTGCAAAATAGCTATCATGGTGAAACTCTTGGTGCACTATCTGTAACTGACGTACCAATTTTTAGAAAGCACTATGGTCAATTATTGAAAAGTCATATTCAAGTAAATTCACCTGATATACGATTAAAGAAAAAAAATGAAACGGTCAAAGAGTTCACTTTGAGAAGAGTTTGTGAATTAAAGAAACTTTTTGAACAAAAAAGTGAGAGGATATCAAGCATTATTCTTGAGCCAATGGTTCAATGTGCCGCAGGAATGGGTATCTATGACAAAAAATATCTTAAAGAGGTAAGAAAGTTATGTAACGAATATCATATACATATGATAGTAGACGAGATAGCGGTTGGTTTTGGAAGAACTGGGAAATTATTTGCACATCAATATGCTGGCATTAAAGCAGATTTCTTGTGCCTATCTAAAGGACTAACAGGAGGCTATCTTCCTTTGTCAGTAACCTTAACTACAGACCATATTTATCAAGCATTTTATCATCAGCAAATGGATAAAGGCTTTTTACATTCACATAGTTACACTGGAAACCCACTTGCATGTAGCGCAGCATTAGGTACTTTATCAATATTTAACAGTAGGGATATATTAAAAGACAATAAAAAGAAATCTGTTGAAATTAATAATCTTTTCGAAAATCATAAAAATCTTCCTATTAAAAATTTTAGAAATATCGGGATGATTTGGGCCTATGATCTTGATTCTAATATTGATATAAATAAAATAACTCAATCTTTCATTAATAATGGAGTTTTTATTAGACCCATAAATCATACTATTTATTTTATGCCACCTTATACGATCAATTCATCAGAAATGAGGTATATGGTTAAAGCATCAGAACAAAGTATTAAGCAAAATGTTTAGGCGATTAATTTACTTAATTTTTTTATTAACTTTCTCTTTTAAAAGCTCATATGCTGAAGTACCTGAAAATTTTAGGAAACTTATTGATCAATATGGCTTTGAAGAATCTAGTTATGGTTTTGCAGCAAAAAACTTATCAGATCAGAATGGATTTTCAATTAACTTTAATCAAGATAAATTATTTAATCCAGCCTCTCTTGTTAAAATTTTAAGTACGTACATAGCACTAAAAGATTTAGGACCTAATTATCGATGGAAATCTTCTTTCTATCATAATGGCACAATTACTGGAGACTCCCTTAATGGTGATCTAATTTTCACTGGGGGTGGCGATGCTACTTTTTCCATTATAAATCTAGAGCAAATGATTAGGGAGTTGCAAAGAAAAGGCATCAAAAAAATAACAGGAGATTTAGTTTTAGATTATAGTTTTTTTGGAGATATGCCAACTTTAAAAGATTTCGATGATGCACCTTTGAGAGCTTATAATGTACTGCCAAGTGCAATAGCACTTCAGAGTAATACTATTAATTTTAAGTTTCTAGTCGATAAAAATAAAATTAATATAATTTCAGACCCACGCTTAGAGAAATTAGCAATATCCCATGATATTAGATTATCTAATGGTAAATGCACAAATTGGAAGTCCCGTTTGACAATTTCTGCAGAACCTAACAGAAAAAAAACTTTCGTAAAATTTTTAGGAAGTTTTAGTAAGCGATGCCTTAGTAAAGAGATTGATCTTGCTGTATTAGATGAATCTCTTTATTTCTATGAAAATTTTAAAAGCCTTTGGGTAAAAAATGGTGGTACTTTTGATGGGAATTATAAAAAAAATTACAGTGAAATTACAAAAAAAACTTACCTTAATAGCCATTATTCTAATCCATTAAGCCAACTAATAAGAGATATAAATAAATTCAGCCTGAATCTTATGGCCAGAAACTTGATGCTGACTGTAATTAAAGAGAAAAATAGTGTCAATTCAACTGAAGGTTTAGTTAATGCATTTGTTGATACATGGGTAGAAAAAGAAGGATTACTTTTTGAAAGTTTGTTTGTTGATAATGGAGCTGGTTTATCAAGAAAAACTCAAATTAGCGTAGATTATTTAATGCAAATTTTACAAAAAATATACAATGATCCTTTTATGCCTGAAATGATTGCCTCCTTCCCAATTGCATCGATCGATGGAACGCTTAAAAATAAAATGAAGACTTCAAAATTTACTAGGAAAGGACACTTTAAAACAGGATCTTTAAAAGATGTTGTAGGGATAGCAGGATTTTATTTAAATGCAAAGAAAGATATGAACGCATTTGTTTTCATAATGAATAATGAAGAAGCTAAAAATGCTCAACCTTTTATTGAAGACCTTATCGAATTAACTTTATAATTTAATTAAAGAGGAAAAAAATGACTAAAATAATGATTATGATCACCTATTTACTAAGCTTTGGTTTAGTTTGGGCTATAGAGATAGATTTAGAAAAAACACTAAAAAAGGAAAATAAAATGATTGAATTTGAAAAGATTGACGTTCAAGAGGGAAAAGGACGAGAAGCTGAAAAAGGTCTTAATATTTCTGTTCATTATTCTGGATGGATTTACGATGATAGTAAAAGTGATAAAAAAGGGAGTAAGTTTGATAGCTCCAAAGACAGAGGAGAGCCTTTTAACTTTGTTCTAGGAGTTGGCCAAGTTATTAAAGGTTGGGATGAAGGATTTACCGGAATGAAAGTGGGAGGAACGAGAACATTGATTATTCCAGCAGATATGGGATATGGATCAAGGGGTGCAGGGAGCGTAATTCCTCCAAATGCTAATTTAATTTTTGATGTAGAGCTTTTAGGAATTCAATAAATGCAAGTGAAGATGAAATGGATTAACCAAGTAAAATTTAAAGGTGAATCAGATTCGGGCCACCACGTTATCATGGATGGACCAGAGCCCTCTGGCGGAGAGAACCAAGGCATGCGTCCACTTGAGATGATGCTTTTGGGCATGGGTGGATGTACATCGTTTGATGTAATAACAATCCTAAAAAAATCTAGGCAACAAGTCAGTAGTTGCGAGGCTCATATTGATGCCCAAAGAGCAGACTCAGTGCCTCAGGTTTTTACCAAAATACACATAAGATTTTTAGTGGAGGGCCGTAATTTAGATAAATATATGGTCGAAAGAGCAATTAATCTCTCTGCTGAAAAATATTGTTCGGCAACCATCATGTTAAATAAAAGTGTTGAAATAACTCATGATTTTAAAATTAGTAATGCAAGCCTTACCGAATAAGTTTGACGGTTAAAACCATTTCATTCTCAATAATTTCGAAAAGCCTATCTATATTTGGATGTTTACCTGGGTAATTTTCAGCATCTGCTACATGTTCTGAAAATAATTCTACTCCTTCAATTGCGGCCTTCACATCAATTTTACCAAAAATTTTGTGCAAATGATGATAGACACGGATAGAACCTTGGGTACCTGGTTTATTCGGTATTGATCCTATTAAATTTTTATCTTGATCGAATAATTTAATCCCTTTAACACCTGAGGAATCTTCGAGGGTTTTTAAGATCTCTCTAAATTTTTGCATAACATCATAAATAAAAGGTAGTTTTGGTCATTAATTTTGATGTGTATCTCATAATTTTTTTTGCTGTTGAAGGCAGAATTTTACCGCCCATTTTTTTGGCTAAATTTGCATGAGCTTCCTCATCTGATTTCATTGCTTCAATTATTTTAATAGTCTTTTTATCATCATTATCAATGCGTTTCAAATGATCTGATAAATGCGCAGAAACCTGTTTCTCAGTTTCAGCAAGGAATCCAAGATTATACTTGTTGTCAATAATGCTTGTAAAAGCCCCCATAAAAAAGGATCCGGAGTATAGGATGGGGTTTAATATACTTGTTTTACCTCCTAATTCTTTTATTCTTTCATCACACCAAGATAAATGATCAATTTCTTCATCTGCTGCAACTTCTAACTCTTTTTTAACTTTGGTATTCTTATTAAAGAAAAGGTGACCTCTATAAAGACCTTGGGCACAAACCTCACCGGCATGGTTAACTCGCATAAACTTGCTATTGGTTTTTTTTAATTCAGACGACATTGATTTTTTTTCACTAATATTCACATCTGGTCGAGACCTTATCCCCAAAGGCTTGACAGTTAAGGTCTTTAAACCTTTATCTACTTCAATAAGAATTTTGTCAAAAATCATAAATTAATCTAATTTATCTGATAACGATCTATATCTTTCAATATTTTTACAGCCTCTGCATACTGCTTATCTTCTTCGCCACCCAGTTCAATAGGCTTAAAGTTTCTTAATGCTTCTCCACCATCACTTGTTGGTTTTACTTCTTCTTCTTTTTTACTTTGATTATCTTTTTCATCTGGATTAGACAAGCGATTTGTAAGATCTGCTTCTCTAAGCACAGCACTACTTTCATTACCGTCCTCAATAATGATATCCGGATCAATTCCTTTGGCTTGAATGGACCTTCCGTGCGGAGTAAAGTACCTTGCTGTGGTGAGCTTAATGGCAGTGCCATTATTCATAGGCAATATACTTTGAACAGAGCCCTTGCCAAAACTTCGTGTTCCTACAATAAGAGCTCTTTTGTGATCTTGTAACGCCCCAGCAACAATTTCAGATGCTGAAGCCGATCCATTGTTTACTAGAACTACAAGAGGAGTATTTTTGTAATATTTTGGTAACTTATCAATATAATTATTTTTTTGTGGATTGTTTCGTATAAAATTTTCAGGAACGGTGGTAAGGTGCATCTTGGAATCGGCAGCTCGACCTTCTGTGTAAACAACCAAATCACCCTTCTCTAAAAAGGCAGCTGATACAGCAACCGCTGAGTTAAGAAGCCCACCTGGATTATTACGCATATCTAAAATTAGACCATTCAAGGGATGTTTATTTTCTTTGTTCAATTTCTGCAAAGCATCAGCAAGATCTTCCCCAGTTCTTTCTTGAAACTGGGTAACTCGAACGTAACCATAATTTGGCTCAATCATCTTTGATTTTACGCTTTTAGTTTTGATTTGCGCTCGAATAACTTTAATGTCCAGAGGAGCATCTACGCCGTCTCGAAGTACCTTAAGGTTAATTGCAGTGCCAGGTTTACCACGCATTAATTTAACTGCATCATTTAAATTTAAACCTTTCACCATAGTTTCATCGAGCTTCATAATTAGATCACCACTCTTAAGGCCAGCGTGGTAAGCAGGGGTATCCTCAATAGGTGATATTACTTTCACAAAACCATCTTCCATACCCACTTCAATACCTAGGCCACCAAATTCTCCTGAAGTGCCTTGCTGAAGGTCTTTAAAATTGTCTAAATCCAAAAAAGTTGAGTGTGGATCTAATCCTGATAGCATTCCAGTTAAAGCTTCATTAATTAGTTTTTTGTCTTCGACTGTTTCAACATAATCTGTTTTAATTTTCCCAAAAACTTCAGCAAAAGTCCGAAGATCCTCAATCGGAAGATTAGAGGATTTGGTTTTGTCAGCGAAGACTGGTAAATTGAAACTAACTAAAATACCAATTAGTGATCCAATTAGTATAAAGGACATTTTTTCTAGTTTTGAGCGCATAATTTTTCTTTATATTAAATTTTAAAAAATAGTTATTAAAACAACTATAGTGAATATACCTTAAATAACTTTCTAATAGAATTAGTATTATCATTCTTACCTATGAATAATAAACAAAATACGATAAGAATTTATTTTTGTACCAAATGCGGGTGGCTCACTCGATCCGTGTGGATGTCTCACGAGATTTTAAACACCTTCAACAATGACATTGATTCTTTAGCATTAGTTCCAAGTGATGGAGGAAAATTTGAGATATGGTGTAACGATATAATTATTTTTTCTCGAGCAGAGGAAGGTTGTTTTATAGAAATAAAAGAGATTAAAGTAAGAATAAGAGATCAGATTGATCCTCAGAGGTCCTTAGGGCATTCCGAGGTAAAGAAAAAAACATGAGCGTAAATAATTTTTTCAATTACAACGGCCCCTTAAGTAATATTATTGAAGGCTACCAGTTGAGACCAAGTCAAGTTGAAATGGCTAATATGGTTGATTCTGCTCTGCTTAAGCAAGAATCTTTAATTATAGAAGCTGGAACAGGAACTGGTAAAACATTTGCATATTTAGCTCCTGCGCTAATGAAAGGAGGTAAGGTAATAATTTCAACAGCAACAAAAAATCTTCAAGATCAACTTTTTAATAAAGACATACCAAAAATAAGAGAAGCTTTAAATATTCCTGTAAAAGTTAATCTTTTAAAAGGAAGGTCAAACTATCTTTGCCAGCTTCGCTTAGAGGAAACAGCAAGACAAGACCAATTTGTGAATGAAGAAGATGGTGTGCATTTTGAAAAGATCAAAAAATTTAACGACCATTCAAAGACAGGAGAAATATCAGAAGTACAGGGTGTGCCAGAGCTTGCCTCAGTATGGCCTATGGTAACTTCCACAGCAGATCATTGTCTTGGCCAATCGTGTGATTTTGCGAAAAGTTGTTTTTTTTTGAAGGCTAGAAAAGAGGCCTTAAGTGCAGAGATAGTAATTGTTAATCACCATTTATTTTTTGCAGATTTTGTTTTGAAAGATAAGGAAGTTTCTGAAATCCTTCCAAAAGCAAATACAATAATATTCGATGAAGCTCATCAATTACCTGATATTGCGTCTATTTTTTTTGGAAATAATTTATCCACCAATGAAATACTAAAATTAGTACAAGATATACAAGCTTTATTTGAAAAAATAGGAAAAAGTAAAAAAAAGTTAGCAACTCATTCATTACAAATAATTGAAAATATTAATACTCTAAGGGCATTATTTCCTGCACAAATCCATCGTCTAACTTATGAAAAGATTCAAAATTTTGAGGATTTCACATCTTCCCTTCAATCAATAAATAATATTCTTTTGAAA
>MDTG01215558.1_pt1 | contig 18900 bp, 19 predicted proteins | sample 811421 | NCBI WGS metagenome assembly MDTG01 (sample SAMN05326645, study PRJNA326480) | marine metagenome | isolation source: seawater | place: Pacific Ocean: South East | collected 2011
AATATTTGTAGATTTAAAAACAACTGGAGGTTCTATTACTTTTATAAGTTTATTCTTTTTGAATTCATTATATTCAATACCTCCTGAAATTAAGCAGACAATGATTTGGTTCTTTTTCCTTTGCAAAGCAGGCAAAATTAGACTTAGATGCCTTTCTGTACCACCTCTATTCAATGAATCAATAACTATTAAAATTTTTGTCATATAATTTTATTTTTTTTATTCCTTTTATCAGTAAAAGTTATATTACTGTTTTTTAATCTAAAGATCACATCAGCATATTGAGTTGATGATAATTTATGAGACACTGATATAATAGTAGTATTTTTCTTTAGTTTTTTAATGGTCTTCTGAATATATAAATCAGTTTCTTTATCTAAGGCACTTGTTGCTTCGTCTAAAATTAACACTTTTGGAGAACCAATCAGGGCTCTTGCCAGACAGATCCTTTGCCTCTGGCCCCCTGAAAGTTTCAACCCACTATCTCCTACTATTGTTTGATATTTATTAGGGAACCTCTCAACAAATTCGTCTACATTACACAAAGAAACTATCTTTTCAAATTCTTTTAAATTTATATTATTTCTATAAAAAAGTATATTTTCTTTAATAGTCCCATTAAAAAGAAAATAATCTTGAGGAATGTAACCAATTAATGATTTATAATATTCATAATCAATGTCTTCAATATTTATTTTGTCGATGAGTATAGTGCCACTCGAGGGCTTAATAACTCCAAGTAGTAAATCAATAATAGTAGTTTTCCCACTTCCAGACTTTCCAAATATTACATTGTAATTATTTTCTTTTAAAGTGATATTGATATTTTTAAGTATATAACTGTTTCTTGTATGATTTTGAAATGAAATATCCTTAAAAGTAAATGAGTAATTAGTAAGATTTGTTGAAACAGACTTTTTTTTTTTCTCCAGACTCTGATTAGAATTAAGAATAAATTCTTGAGCAATTTCATAGGACGGAATGCCAGAAATTACAGATTTAAATGATGATTGCATTCTTCCTAATTGTCCAAAGGCTCTGTGAGTTAAAATTATAAAAAAAATAAATTCATTAAAACCTAAATTCGTGAAAGTATAAATAACTAATAAAAATGATATAACTACTACTAAACCAGCAAACTCTGGAAATTGCTCTGATAGAGCCGAATAGAATCCATTTTTTGTCCATAATGTTTTTAATTTTTTGGTTTGATCCTCGTTTCTATCAATTACTAGCTTTTCATTCCCCACGGACTTTATATATTTAAGGTTTTTAAGAAATTCCAAAACACTCTGATTATAATCATTATTTTTTTTAACTATATTAGTCGATAATTGAAAAACTTTTATATTAATAACTTTTGCAATAAAAAAAACTATAATTGACAAAAGAGAAATTAATATAATGCTCTTAAATGATACAAATAAAGAAACTACTATTAAAATAATAAAAGTTATAAATGATACATATAATTTCCCTAGATAGAATATACCAGAACCGAGTGTGTCTGTTTCTCTATTTAAAATATTTATGATAGAACCACTTTTTTGTTCTGTAAAAAATTGCCATTCACCATTTAAAACATTTGAAAAAATTTTATCTTTAAATTTCTTAGTTATTTTCAAAGAAATTTCTTTAGCCTTGTATTGTGAGAAAATCAAAAGAATAGATCTTATTAAAAATAAAAAGAAGATTAATATAACAACATTATAAAAAGAAACCTTATTCTCAGTAATAAAATTTTGAATATGTTTTAAAAAGCCAGTTGAAATTTCTCCTGAATCAAAATAGATTTGAATAACAGGTATGATAGTAGCAATTCCTAAAACTTCAAAAAACGTTGATAATATCAAAAGGATTGTTACCAGAACTGAATCTAACTTGGATTGATTAAAAATTGATCTTGCAAATTCAAATAAGTTCATTTCTATTTATCTTTCCAAACTTAGATAAAACCTTCTTAGCTCTTATATCCCATGAATATTTAAACTTAATATCCTCAAATGCTTGTTTTGCTATTTTCTTTGCTAATCTTTTATTCCTTTCAATTTGTAAAATAGAGTGCTTCCATTCACAAATTTTATTAGGATTTACTAATAAACAATTATATTTATCTTTAAGTATCCCTTTAAATACTGGTAAATTAGAGATTATAATGGGCTTTTTAAAACTCATATATTCAAATACTTTAAGTGGAGACATCCATTTAACTGTATTTCCTCCACCATATACCTTTACTTCACTCTGATAGGGTGCTACCAAAATATCTGCAGAGTATAAAAACTTTTTCGTTTGAGAATGACTAACATGACCGTAAAAAATTATATTTCTTTGTTTCGATGTAATTTTCTTAAAATTAATTACTTGGTTTTGATTTCCTCCAACTATATGAAATCTTTTTGTTGTCATTTTTTTTGCAAGCTTTATTAAAAGCTCAATACCTCTTCCCTCATACAAACTACCAACATAAAAGATTTCTAAATCAAATTTATCTTTAAAGTAGATGGAGTTTATTTTTTTTTCAGGTAAATTTGCACCATCAGGTAAAACTAATATTTTATTTTCTTTAAAATTATGTTCAATATAATTTTTTCTCAAATAATTGGTAATGACTACCAAAAATAAAAATTTTCTTTTTTTTTTTAATTTTTTTAAAAAAAAATACTCTACACTCGGCAAATGCTCTATCGGATGATGCAATTCTAGTATAACTGGAATATTTAAGAGAGAACATATATAACCTGATATGGGGTCTCGTGTAAAACAAAAATCAATTTTCAAAAAAGCAGTTTTAATAGAACAAATAATGGAATATAGGATTGAATTTCCACTGAAATTAAAATTCCTAAAAATGAAAATATTATCTAATCCTTTTAAATCAAAATCTTTTGAAACTTGTTTTTTTAAGATTTTTTTTTTATCCCCACTTTTTGTTTTTAAAAACAAGTAAACCTTTAACTTATTTTTAGTAATTGATGAACACATGTTTAAAACATTGACTAGATTTGCTTGTTTAGTCGGAAAAGAGGAGGTTGAAATATATGAAATCGACATTAGAGATTATCCAATCTTCTTTTTCAAATACGAATAATTATTTAAAAAGAATTCAAATGATTTTTTATCTCTAACGTCTATACAAGACCATAAATTGTTTATAGAAATGACGTTAACTAACTCACCAAATACATTTTCGTTTAAAAAATTTCTTGATTTAAATACAGAGCAAATACCTAATAACTCCTCATAATTAAAAAAATTATTTTTATTACCTAGAGGTTCTATTCTATCAAAATTATTTCTATTATTTTTGGTCCAAATATTATAATTAACTTTCCTAGTTGTAATTATTGAATCAAAATTTTCTTTTTTTGCTATCCCTAAAATTTGGTTGATGAATCCAGTTGGCCTGTATGGATGAGATATCTCAAGATAAACAAAATAATTAGTTATTTTTTTTAAATAATCTAGATCTTTAAAAATATATCTTAATACATCTATTGTTGTAATATTATTCTTACTTAACTTTTTAGGTCTGTAAATAAAATTAAAATTGGAATTTTTAGTATTGATTAAATCTTTGATAGTAACACTATCAATAGCAAAATAAATATTTCTAATAAATTTGGAATTCTCAATTTCTTCCAGTGTATATGAATGAAGTGAAATACCTTCATGAATAAATTTTTCGCTCTTATCACTATTAAAAATATCTTTTTCTCTTAAAGGTATTATTACATCAACCTTCATTTTAATCTCCTTTGAATATATTCAATTACTTTTACATTTCTCAAAACTCTATCTTCATCATTTGATTGATGAATGCCATGAAAATGAAAAACAGACGCAAAAGGTTCATATACAATAATATTTTTATTATCTTTGTTGAGTATTTTTTTCGCCCATTCTTGATCTTCGAGACTATCTATATTCTCATTAAAATTATTTTTAACCCACAAATCTTTTCTTATCATCGAATTTGCATTATGAAAAAAGAAATCTCTTCTTTGAAACTTTCTGTCTTGTCCAAAAGTTACCCATAAATCTCTTTTATTTATTGGTTCCGAGTCAACAAATGGTTCTTGCTTACCGTATACAGCCGACACACTAGGGTCTCTAAAGTGCATTGAAAGTCTTGACAACCACCTTTCATTAACCGGAATACAGTGAGCAGAAATAATAGCTATTAAATTTCCCCTGCTTTTCTTGATCCCCATATTGAGTGCTCTTGAATAACTAAATTTTGTTTTAGAGATTGATAGTATCCTGCAATCATATTTTTTAGCTATTTTTAAAGTTTGATCAGAGGATTCATTATCAACAATTATAATTTCAAAATTCTGAAAGTCTTGTAATGAGATTGCGAGAAGGCATTGTCCAATCCATAATTCTTCGTTTTTTGATCTTATTATAACTGAAATCTCAGGTTTCATAGAAATCACCAAAAGTTATTCTTTTATTTTTTTTTATTGAGTATTTTAATCTCAATCCTACAATTTTGTCTATAAGATGTGGTCCAATACCACTGGGCCTTACATTTAAATATTTTAAGTCTTTTTTCGTTATCAGCTTATTTTTACTTAGGTTTTTTTTCGCTACAATCGACAACATCGACATTTCATAGCTATCAATTTCATTAATTGTTAATATTTTCTCATTTTTTTCAATACTAAAATCTGCAAAGCTCCTAATTCTCTCAATATCACTTCTTGATAAATTACTACAAATTAAGTAATCACATTTCTGAATTATTGCTATCATAGCAACTTCTAATTTATCGACTAAAACAGCTTTTTTTTTTATTTTTTTTGAAAAATAAAGTTGCTCTATTACAGTGGGAAGATGAATTCCTCTAGTATCTAAAGTTAAAAAATAGTTTTTGTGAATAATCTCTTTTTTATAATAATTTATTAAATTTTCACTTAAACCATTAATTTTTAAAAATAAAATACCTTGTAATTTTTCGAATTTACTTTTCTGAACGTAAAATTTCTCGATATCGATAATAATATTTTTTTTTTCAATTTTTAAAATATCAATAGAAAATGGATCACTTTTTTTTTTTGTAATTTTAAATATATCTATTGTCATAAATTAAGATCAAGGTTAATTGAGAATTGTTTTTCAATTTTTTTTATTTTTCTTAAAAATTCCGATTTTATTGGTATTCCATTTTTTTTTCTTTCTATTAATATTTTTTGTTCTGGATCGCCAGGTAAAAATATTCCGTCTTTATTTTTAGATTTCTCTGAGTATACTGAATTTGAAAACTTCTTAATAAATTCAAAATAATTTGAATTCTGCATACTTAGATCAGCTCTCATTGTTATGAAAAATTGACCTAATTTCCTAGGTTTATACTCTGTATTATACATAGGAAGTAGTTCTCTTCCAAAATTCATCCCAGAGAAAATTGTGCAAAATAGTTCTACAATAACACCAAGACAAAATCCTTTGTATAAAAACTTTTCTCCTCCGAGAGGGAATAGTGCGGTTGCACCTTCAATTGAACTACAAGTATTTCCATTTTTGTCGGCAGCAATATAAGGAGGAATTTTCTTTTGTTTATTCATGGATATTAAATTGTTCCAAGAAATTGAGCTGGTTGCCATATCCAGGCAGATTGGTGAATTATTTTTTCTTGGAAAAGCAAATGATATTGGATTTGTTCCTATTATAGGTCTTACCCCATTCGGTGGCACCACTAATGCATCTGCGTGAGTAAACCCAATACAAATATATCCACTTTCAGCAGCATGGATTGTGGAAGCTGCTAAAGCTCCACAATGACTTGAGTTTTTAATAGCAACAGCTGATATTCCATATTTTTTTGAAACTTTAACTGAATAATTTATTGCCTTTAGACAAGCTGCGTGCCCAAAGCCATCATCAGCGTCTAGTAAAGCCATAGCTGGAAAAACTTTTTGAATCTTAAATTTAGGTCTTCCATTTTTTCTACCATTAATAGCAGATAAAATGTAATGAGGGAGCAAATTAATCCCATGGGAATCAACGCCTCTTAGTGAGGTAAAACATAATCCATAGGCAACAGATCTTGAGGAAAATTTATTCACCCCAACTTTCATCATAGTTTTTTCGACGAAAGATAGAAGCTTCTTATAGGAAATCTTTTTCATTAAATATTATTTTTTTATTATTACAATTTAAGCTTTTTCTTGCAGCCTCTATAACCCAAGTTGAGATTAAACTATTTTGAAAGGATGGTCTATTTTTTACTAAATCATTTAAATCTACTTTTCCTTTCAATAAGCTGTGAATGTCATCCATATACACTGTGATGCTTTTAATACCATAACCCTTAAATTCATTATCATTTTGATAGCTTATGTTTTGGGTAAAATATGGATTTATATCTTCAATAAAATTTTTATCAGATACAATCTGTAAACCCCTATTTTTTTGATCAGATACAACTCTTCCTTGATCCCCTACAATTGAAATTTTCTGATCTGAAACTGCTGATGAGTTATCTGAATCTATCCAATTAGTAATATGAATTGAAACAAATTGAGTTTGATCAGGTTTTTTCCATTCAACGACAACTTGCATCGAGTCATATGTATTGATCTTATTTTTTTTTAATAAAGATTTTTGACCCCAGCAAGTAACAGAAAATGGTCTAAAATTTGTTATAAAATATATAAGATCAACATAATGGACGCCGAGATAATTAAAAACATTAGAATAGCTTACCCATTTTTTAAAAAAAAAAAGCGGATTACTTTTTCGCTGTGAGTATTCAATTACTGCATACAAGAAATTACCTAACTTTTTCTTATTTTTATCATCTGCAATCAACTGATTTGCAGTATCGTATCTTTTATGGAAATCAACAGCACCATAAAGCGATTTTTTTTCGCATAATTCAATCAGCTTTTTAGCTTCTTTCACTTTCAATGTAAGAGGTTTAACAACTAAACAATGAATGTTTCGGCTAAGTAAAAACTTAGTAAGTTTATAATGGAGGTGATCAGGTACGGAAACTATAGCAAAATGTGGTAGAGTCTTCTTTATTATTTCACCTAAAGTAAATTCATCTAGAGAGTAAAAATTAAATTTATTTAAATCATTAAATTTTATAATTTTTGATAGATTTGTTATTTTCAACTTTGTTTGTTTAAGGGATTTTTTTGATGTGGTCACAAAAGTACATTTATGAAAGTCTTTTTCCTTTTTCATCTTTTGAATAACCGCCGGTGCAATGGTTCCATAGTTTCCAGCCATACCCCTACCACAAACAAATAGTCCACCACCAATAATTATTATATTAAATTTATTATTTTCTGTCATATGCAAGTTTTGAATATTTTAACGTATTTACTTTTTTTGAACCTTTAAGAATCTTATCACATAGAATTAAATCATTCTTATTTTTAATATTAATACTTGATTCTAAACCAACCTCATAATAACCAACTTTACCAGAAAAAAAACCAACCCCGTTTGTTTCGTAATTTTTTATAAATTCATTTGCATTCCACCCCATCAATGAATAAACAAAACGAAATATTGGCTTTAAGTCTTGCGTTTTAGAAAATTTTTTTTCTTCATCATAATTAAGTGGATGTTTATCAAATATTACATGACACATATCTTTTTTTACAGTGTGAATTGTATCAAGGTTATTTTTGTTAAAATATTCAAATATTTTCTTTATTTCAGAACCTGTTTGAAGAGGTGAGATGGAATTAACCCAAAAAATAATATCACAAGGATTATTTTTAATAAAATCATAAACCACATCGTCTGATTGTGTTGAACTCGATCCTAATTTTTTCTTTCTTTTGTAAAATTCTATATTTTTTTCTTTTGAAATTTTTTCAAATATATCGTCATCCGAGTTAACAAAAATTTTGTTAAATACCGTTGATTGTAAAGCTGAATCTATAGCATATTCAATTAATGGCTTTTTATTTACCAAAGCAAGATTCTTTTTTTTTAATCTTACGCTCCCAATCCTGGCTGGAATCATTGCAAAAATTTTTTTCATAATTGATTTATAGTTTATTAGTAAGTTTTTCTATTGAAAATAAATCCTTTGTTATTTTTTTTACTTGGATTACGGACTCAACATTAAGTATCTCACAAAAATAAAAAATTCTTTCTTTTAATTCCTGTTCACTAAGTCCTGGAAATTTTGAATTTAAATAATTCGTTAGAGTTGATTGGGATATTTTTTTTTCTCCCCTAAATTTATAAAGATAATAAAATATAATTTCTCTATAAAAAATTGTGAAATTTTTAATTAAACTCATTTTCTTTTTTTCTTTAAACCATTTTGATTGTGATTCTTTAATGAGTTTGATTATATTTTGAGTTGCGCTTTCTTTATAATTTTTTAAATTCTTTTTTATAAATTTAATATTTTTTGGTTTAAATTTTCCATTTACTACCTTGTTGTAGTAATCTATTACTTCTTTACTGGAAGCACATACTTTACTAACTTTTATGGGAAGGTTTACAGTAAATTTACTTATTCCTAATGGACAATAACTCACAACAGGTTTACCAATAATTGCTGACTCAATTCCTGTTGTACAATCATGATGAATAATCATTTTTGCATTAACAATCCATTCTCTTACAGATCCTTCTTTATTTACCATTATTTTAGGATTCGTTTTAAATAGTTTTATGTAAGTATCTTCATTTTCAGTGGGGTGAGGTCTTACAACAATATTTATCAAAGGAAATTTATTACTAATCTGGTTAATTAAATCTATAAAGCAATGAAAATTCTTTTCTTGATTTTTTTTTTACGCCTTTTACCCGATTTAGTTTTTTTTTTGTATACAAAGATTTATCACTTTCATTAAGTTTCTGAAGTTGAGAAAATGATGTGTGACAATTAGAGTAGCCGAAATTGGTATTAATAAGAATAAAATCTTTGGGAAATACGATTTTTCTTTTTGAGAGTTTTTTATAATATTTAATAAATTTATTTTCTAGCAAATCAAAACTCGGATAACCAGTTACAACAAACTTTTCCCAAAATACTTTTGGTTTATGTTTTTCTAATATTTTTTTTTGAACGTCTCCCCATAAGAAGACGTAATCAAAAAATGAAACTGCTTCATTATCATGTCCATCAAGTATCTCTGAATCTTCAACAAAAAACCCCCCCTCTTCTTTAATGTCTAGCATAACAGCATTTTTTAATTTAAGTTTCTTATAAAATTGTATTTGTCCAATACTCATTCCTTTGCTAAATATGATAAATGGACTTCTCTGTTTTAATGCATGTAGATGTAAAATTGATTTTCTTCCAATTATAATCTTATAATCTTCCTCTAACAACTTTAATGCAAGATATATTTTGTAATCTAGTTCTCTAGATAAAACCTCTATAGGAATATAGCAGACTAAACCCTTCATTTAATTTTTTTGGTGTTAAAATAATGCCAGACTAGTCCATATTCAATTATATTAAAACCACACTTTTCGTATAAATTAATACTTGGTATGTTCGAAATTTGTGTACCTACTGAATATATCGAATATTTTTTTCTGTAATAGTTAATCATTCCTTTAATTAGTTTTGTAGCAATACCCTTTTTTCTGAATTTCGTGTCTACTGCTATTAAATCAATAACTACCTCATTTCTTTGAATCAATGTAAGTAAAAAACCTTTTGCTTCTGATTCATTTTCAAGTATAACAAAACAATTATCACCTCTCTCACCAATAAAATAATTTTCGATCCATTGTCCTTTAATCTTTAAAGCTATTTCATCAGAAATATTTGGGTCATTGTGAAAACGATCATAAATAAAGTTTTTCTCCGCTAAGTTTACGATTGATTCTTTTACTTTAACAGTTGCAATTTTAACTTCATCATTTTGATTTAAAGCATCTGTAGTATTAGATACAAAATTTTGTAATTTTACTGTAACATCAGCAAGATAAAAGTCATTTTTTTTTGCTAATATTGAATATTTGGTAGAGACACCAGTTTTAGAATAGGCAAATTTTATCTGGTCTAATTTGTTTAAGTCCTTGTCCTTTTCAAAATCAACAATATTGCAGCCAAAATCCATTACATTGGATAAAAAATCATCCTTTTTCATTAAAAAATCACCTAATATCAATCGTTGTTTTTCTCAGCATTAATTTATAACCTAAGCAATAAATCAATTAAGTAAATCCTTAGAATATAAAAAAATGAACAATGAAGCCAAACACTTTTATTTTAAAGACATATTAAATTAATTTAATATAAATAAGAAGGTTTAATATCTACTATCTTATATATTAAGAAAATATTCAGTTTATATGCATACTAAGAGAACTGATCAATAAACAACTTGCAAGAAATAAATGAGAAATAAAACTTACTATGTACATTTTTATTTGTTTCTGAGTTATTATTAAAAAAATATTTTTCCATTTTTTTGTAATTTATAATATCATAGATTCTTGATCTAGAGTCCAAAATAAAATCTTGAATATATTTACTTTTTAAATTTATCATACTATCAATAGATGCGTTAAATCCTTTTTTAACACGATCTAGTCGAACACTTTCATTCAAAATGTTTTTCATTGATTCTCTCAATAAATATTTATTATATCCATTTTTAATGTGCAAATGTACTGGGACAGAATAAGCAAAGTCAAATAATTTAGTGTCTAGAAAAGGACTTCTATTTTCCATCGAGTTCATCATTGAATTGAGATCATCTTCATTTAAAATTACAGGAGTTACTTCATAAAAGAGTTCATTTAGCATTCTATTTTTTAGGTGATTTGAGCAAAAATCATACTCGTAAAATTCTTTATTTTTCGAGTCAATAAAAATAGATTTGTCTTGAGGTGTATCAAAGATATGATTCTTGGGAGGGTTGGTTTTTAGGAAAGAATCATAGTCTCTTAACTTTTGATTCCTTATATTTTTTAAAATAAACTTTTTCCAATCTTTAAGATTTTTTTCAAAATATTGAGTGCCTTTTATTTCATTTAATTGATAAAGGTAATGATCATAATATCCAGTAAACAATTCATCCGCTCCGGTTCCTGATACAATGACTTTAAAACCTTGGTTAGATGCAACCTCAGAGATTAATGAATGAATAAGATATGAAATTGTTGAAATAGGTCCATCATGGTAATTGACAAGGTTTTTAAGTTTTTCAAAAAAATCAATATCTTTTAAATTTATTAGTTCAAATTCGCAATTCAGATCAGAAACTACTTTTTTAATATTTTCTGTCTCATTATATCTAGGATCCTCATCAATAATTGAAAAAGTTTTTACTTTGTAATTTAGAACTTTACTTGCAACGGAGACAAGTGATGAAGAGTCCACTCCACCACTAAGACAAAAAGCTATTGGAGCATCAGATCTTAAACGAAGTTTGACACTATCAATTATCTTTTCTCTGCAAAGCTCGATTGCATCGTTTGGTGTAAACTTCAAATTTTCTTTATACTTTGGTTGCCAATATTTGTATATTCTTTTAATTTTACCTTCTTTGAGTATTATTGCAGTCGCATTTTCGACTCTCATAATATCATTAAAAAAAGTTTCTTTTTTTTTAAAAATTGTTTTGTACCCATTCATAAGAAAGCTTTTTACAAGGTCATAGTTTATTTGAAAGTTTTTATCTTTAAGAGATTTTATAAATTTTATTTCAGATCCAAAATAAAAATTCAAACCATCATGACTAATGTAAAGAGGTTTTTCTCCAAATCTGTCCCTCGAAATAAAAAGAGAATTTTCAGTTTTATCATATATTGCAAAGCTCCACATACCCTCAAAATATTTTAAACAATTCACTCCATACAATTTGTAATAGTCTAAAATTATTTCTGTATCTGATGAAGTAGAGGAGGAAATCTTATGTTTTATTCTTTCTCTTAATTCGATGTAATTATATATCTCACCATTAAAAATTATTGTTAGATTATACTTCGAAAAAGGTTGGTTTGATCTTTTCTCAATATCAATTATACTCAACCTTGAATGTAATAGGTATAAATTTCCTGACCTATTTCTAAAATTTATAAAATTTTGATTATCTGGTCCTCTTGATCTCATTAAATTCAATGTTCTTGAAATTAATTCACTTTCTATTTTGTTGTTTCCAAAATAACCAGCAATTCCACACATATTAGAAATTTTCTTTTTTGAAAAAAGGATTAAAATTAATACTATACGACATTTATTCTTTTAAGTTGAAATAGATCAGTTGATAAACTGTTGACTCCATTAATTGCCGTTGGACAACATCGGATTCCATATTTTTTTAATGTTTTTTTTACGTCTTCTGAAAAACAATGTTTTAATCCCTCGGGATAAGAAAAATGGACTGTATCAATGTCAGCCTTTTGGTTGAGTAATCCTAAACAAATTGAAATTTCATAGTTTAATTCGTCTAATGGCAGAAATGATAATATTTTATGGTTATGACTGTGACCACCAAAAGAGATTAAAGGATGTTTTGCAAACCTCTTTATTTGGTCCCAGGAAATTTTTTTATCTAGTTCTTTATCTGCTTTAATATTAGATATTTTGAGCTTGAAGAAAACTTCATTAACTAATTTTTTTTCACAAAACTTTTTAGAATTTTTAACTTTTGATCTAATAAAATTTAAGGTTTCTATTTTATTTTCATAATTTGATATATCAAAAGTTGATGTTAAACAGTCCAGTTCTAGTTTCTTTGTTTTTGTAATGTCAATGGCATATTCAATTTTATCAATCCATGACAAAGACTGATCTTCAATGAAACTAGTTGTTAAATAAATCATATGAGGTAATTTTTTTTCTATCAAATAAGGAGAAGCATTAATTAAGTTATTTTCAAAGCCATCGTCAAAAGTTATTGAATATGAATATTTAGGCAACTCTTTTTTTTTTATTGATCTGTCAAGGAAATCATCCATTGAAATACAATTCCCTTTATTATGTAAGGAATCAATAACTTCTGAAAACCTTTCAAAATCAATATGTTTTCTAATATAATTTCGCACCTTATATCTATGTTTAGTTACAACCCCATGAAATAAAAAAATAGCATGATTATCTTTTGTTAAATAGTCAGAATAATTCATTTGTTTTTTAAATTTATAAAATTTTTTTGACATTTTTCAATTAAACATGAAGGAATTCTCGAATAATATCTTCCCTCTTTTTTTTGGTTATAAAATCTAATTTTACCATTGTAGTTATTCAATAAATCTTTTACAAGATTTATACACAAACAAGTATTAGCCATTTGTAATTTTTCTAAATTTTCAACATTTTTTATTTTTATTTGTTTTTTTGCGACTATTGGTCCGCAGTCTAATTTCTCTGTCAATAGATGTAAACAGGTAACCAGACCTTTTAAATCATTATGATATAATGACCACATATGACTATCTAATCCTCGATATTCTTCTGGATTTCCTCCATGTAAATTGAAAATTTTATTATCAAATTTTTTTATTAAGTCTTTGTTTAATTTTCTGGTTCCAAAACAAATCGTAATATCTGGATTAAATTTATCTATCTCCTTAATGCAATCCTTATCATTAATATTTCTTGTGTAATAGGTTTTTGATATTTTCTCTAATTTAGGATATGTATCCTTAAACCAAATTTTTCTCTCCAGGTTATATCTAATTTGATAGAATTCATGGTCAAAGTCTTCTTGTATCTTCATTGATTCCTCAGAAATTACAAAAGGATTAAATTTTTTAAGATTTTGAACAAAAAAAATATGATGTGGAGTTTCAGTGGTCAGAATCAGAAGTCGCATGTTTTTTACGGATTGTTTTTCAATTAATGTCTTTAAGACTAAATTTCTTTCCTTCTTCGAGGTCTTTAGTTAATACTTTTCCTATAATTTTCTTTTTTTCAATAATCCCATTTCCCGGCCTCAACCAAACTAAATCATCACTTGATATTTTTGATCCTTTTGGTAAAAACTTTTTTGCCGCAAGTGATCTTCTCATTGAATTCATAGTATTTATTTCATCAACTGACGGATCCAATTTTCCATTACCCATTAATACCTCGGTTTTTCTAATCATTCTGACCAATTGTGTCATTTCTTTAGGATCTGCAGAAAGTTTGTGATCCCTAAAGCTAGAAAAGTTTTTGTCGTCTGTAAAATGCTTCTCGATAATCTTTGCACCTAATGCCACAGCTACAATAGACGCTTGAATACCTTCGCAATGGTCTGAGTAGCCAATTAGCAAATCTTTAAATACTTTTCTTAGAGTTTTAATCGCTCTAAGATTCGCCTGAGAAGAACTAACTGGATAACATGAAACACAATGAAGAAAAGCTAAAAACTTTTCATCTGACGTTTTCTTCCACTTACGAATTATTCTTTCATGAACAGAAATTATTTGTTTTTTATCTGCTAGACCAGTTGATATAAAAATTGGTTTGTTAAAACTTGCTATTTGATCTATTAGTTCATGGAAGTTATTGTCTCCGGATGAAATTTTAAATACATTTTGAATTGAATTTAAAAAAATAGCACTTTCAACATCAAATGGTGTCGAAAAAAAAATTATATTCTGAGAATCGCAAAATTCTTTTACCCTAATTAAACCTTCTTTACTTAAACTAAACTTGTTCAATCTTGAAATTCTTTTTTTCTCCTCTTTTGAATAATAAAGCTTGGGTATAAATGTTTGTAATTTGATAGCATCAACACCGCATCTAATTGCTTTTTTAACTAATTTTATACATCTATCTGTATTTCCCTCATGGTTATTTCCTATTTCTGCCACAATGAAAACCCTTTTTCTTATATGAGTTTTGGTTATCATTTAAAAGTTTTTGAATACCATTTTATATATTTTTTTATACCAGTTTTAAGATCATTTTCTGGCGAGTAAGAAAGAAGTTTTTTTGCTTTCGTTATATCTAAAGTACCTCTTTCTGGAATTAACTGATCTCTTTTCTCGTATTTGATTTTTACTTTTGGAAAATAAGATTTTACTAACTCTGCCAAATAATTAATCTTACTTGCTCTGCCAAATGTTAAATTAAAAATTTGATTGATTGCTTTTTTTTTTATTATTACTAGTTCTACTCCCTTTATAAGGTCTGTTACATATGTAAAATCCAAACTATCTTCTCCACTACCTTGAACACAAAATGAATTATGTTTTATAGCATTCTCAATGAATATTTGAGATACCCTTCTACTCACACACCTTTCACCATACAGGGCTGAGGGTCTAATTATTGTGTATTTTAAATTAAAAACTTGACTGTAAGCAATCACCAGTTTCTCTCCAGAAAATTTTAAGGCACCATAAATTCCTAGTGGATTACAAGGTGATTCCTCTGTTACACTCTTACCGTCGAATTGTCCGTATACCATCGATGAAGAAAAGTATATGAAATGAATATTTCTATTCTTACAAATATCTAATGTATTTTCTAATGTTCTTGTACTATGATCAAAGGTTGAATAAGGATCTTTATTTGCTTTTTGAGCGTGTGCAACAGCAGCTAAATGTATCAAAATATTTGGTTTTAATTCGTTTATTTGTCTACTCAAAATACTGTAGTCTCGGGCATCTATTACATGAATAGGTATATTATTGTCTTTTAATAAATTTAGTCTGTCGTACAAGAAATTCATATATGAGTTTGAATTCTCATGTTTTTTGGATGAAGTTTCACCAAGGTGATTCACCTGTAGATTGTCAATTACAGTAACATCTGCCCCCTTATTTTTTAGATGAATAGCAAGATTATGTCCTATAAATCCAGCCCCCCCAACTAGAACTATTCTTTTATTTTTTAAACTATTAGATCTCATTAAAAATTCCTTTAATTTTCTTTAACATAAATTCTATATTTTCAACACTTAAATGAGGGCCAACTGGTAGAGCTATTGAATAATTACTGATAGCATAAGAGTTAGGGAATGAATTTGTTTTGAATTTATATTTTTGTTTATAAAATTTTAGATTTGGTATTGGACCAGGATAATAAACACTTGAGCGAATACCTTGTTTTAAAAGTTCCTCCATAACGAATTTTCTGTAGTGAGTGTTGTTTTTTAATATAATAAACGAAACACAATAGTGACTATGAGTAAAGTTTTTTTTTGAACCTTTCAAAATTTTTATATTATCTATCAAAGATAATCCCTGTCTTAAAAATCTGGAATTTTTCTCTCTTTTTTTTAAAATTATATTTAGCTTTTTCAATTGTTCAATTCCGATACAGGCTTCAACTTCATTCATACGGTAGTTAAAACCCAATTTATCAACATCATAAAGTTTTCCTTTTGCTATTAAATCTTTATTTTTTTCATATCCGAAGGCTCTTATTTTCTTTAAACATTCAGCAATTTTTTTATTTTGTGTTGTAATCATACCTCCTTCAATTGTTGTAATATGTTTTACTGGATAAAATGAAAATGATCCTATGTCCCCGAAAGTTCCGACATGTTTATTTCCAATTCTAGATCCAATTGCTAATGCACAATCCTCTATAAGATAAAGTTTATATTTATTAGAAAGCTTCTTTAGAGACAACATATCTACGGGCATTCCTAGAAAATGAACAACACTAATTGCTTTGGTTCTTTTGTTTATTTTTGATTCAATTTGATTGATATCAATATTTCCATAATCAAGCTCACAATCAATAAATATTGGTTTTGCACCTACATATTCAATTGCATGAGCTGTTGCAACATGTGACTGAGCTGTTACTATCACTTCGTCTCCCGGGCCAACTCCCAAAGCCAAATAACCTAGATGAAGACCAGCAGTGCACGAAGAAACACTAATAGAATATTTTGATTTGGTAAAATTACAAAATTTATCTTCAAAAATACTTGTATTTTTTCCATGTACTAAAACGGGTTGTCTTAAGATTTTTTCGACAGCAGACCTTTCGTTTTCGTCTATAAATGGCTTACCAAACTCAATTATCATTATTAAATTTTCTTTTTTAGGGACCTGTTGATTTTAAAACAAAGATCAAGTGCATTAAACATGTTTTCTTTGCTAACAATCAATTTTTTTCCAAATATTATACTTTCAAGAAAATTTTGTATCATATCTCCTTTTAAAACACCAGGATATTTGGTTGTTAAGGAAGTTTTAGATAATTTATTCATTCTTTTATTTAAAATAAATTCATTTTTAAAACTTTGTTCAAGTGTCCCTTCAGTTCCGTAAATTAAAACTCTATGAAAATGTGGATAAACACAACCAAAGTTACAAGATAACTTTACAATCACATTATTTTCAAATTTAATTAATGATACAACTTGATCATTGATGTTTAGATTCTTTTTTCTGGTATTAAAGTTATTTGCAAACGATTTTATGCTCTTGGGCTGACATTTCAGAAACCATAATATCATGTCTATCATGTGTATTCCACCACTGAGAACAACAGAAAAATCTTTAATTTTACCTCTCCAACCATATAAAATTTTCTCCATTCTTCCATAATTGTAATCAACTTCTACATAATAAATATCGCCAAAAAATCCATTCTCAATTTTCTTACTAATATCTTTAAATCTTGGAGACATCCTTAAAATTGTGTTGGTAGAAATTGTTAATTTTTTTTTATTTAACAAATTTTTTATTTTTCTTAGTTCATCTTCTTTTATACAAAGAGGTTTTTCGCAAAAAACATGTTTATCATTTTTTAATGCATTAATTATTTGGCCGTAATGGTATTGGTCAAAACTAGCAATCGATACTGCGCAGATATCTTTGTTTAGTAGAATATCCTTTTCAGATTTACAACCATGAATATTTTTATATTTTTTTAAAATTTTTTTTTGTTTTGCTTTATCAAAATCATAAACAAATATTTTATTTACTAATTTTGATTTTAAATATGCAATTACATGTTGTTCACCTACACCTAATCCAATAACTCCAATATTAATTTTCTTATTTTTAATTATTTTCCCCATATAGAAATAATTTCTTTTACAGACAATTTAGAAAAATTCTTACCGACTTTTTTTACTAATCTTTCAAATTTATTAAAGTCATTAATCTCATCTATACTTAATTTTAAATTTTGATGAACGTATGGGCATGGTAAATTATAAATTTTAAACTTTTTATGATTATTATAAAAAAAGGGAGTGACATGCTCTAGTTCCGATAATGAAATATTTTTTATTGAATAATTCAAAGCTTTTGTACTTATAACTTCAACTGATTGGCCGCTTGGGAATGAGCGTGGAAAAATATTTGTCAAAATGTCAAATTCTGATTTTTTGAAAATTGAGGTCATTTGCTCAATCAGTTTGTAGTCTATCATTGGACTATCACCAGAAATTCTTACAACAGCTTGACCAAATTTTTTGTTTAAGAATTCTTTATACCTTGAAAAAACATTCGTAAGTGATCCTCTGAAAAAATTAATTTTATTTTTTTCACAAAAATTTACAATTGGTTCATCAGATTTATCATTTGAGGTCAAAATAAAAATTTCAAACGAATTTGGTAAATGACTTAGTCTCTGTAGTAAATATTCAATTAATGGAATCCCGTTAATTTTTTTTAAGACCTTTCCTGGTAATCTACTTGAGGTCATTCTTGCTTGAATACCAATGTAAATTTTCATTATAAAATATAAACTTATGATTTAAAATATCTTATACCAAATATTGTAACTTTGTAATTTTTCCGTAATTATGCGTGCACAATATTTTATTCTTATATCATTATTTAAAAAATATTTAGCATAATTGTTTTGTAATTAAATTGTAGTAACTTTGAAGATTAGATTTATTGATAATTCACAATAGCTACCGCAGTCAAAGATTACACACCCTAGACGCAAAAAAAAATAATAAAAGTTTCTTAAATTTCAATTAAAGAGTTTTCAACAACAGTTTTAACGTGTTGATCTAATAGCTTTATTAAAATTGAAGACCTTTTATA
>MDTG01443059.1_pt1 | contig 18899 bp, 18 predicted proteins | sample 811421 | NCBI WGS metagenome assembly MDTG01 (sample SAMN05326645, study PRJNA326480) | marine metagenome | isolation source: seawater | place: Pacific Ocean: South East | collected 2011
AGTTGAGGCCATTGAGCAAGCGTTAGATGCTGGCAAAGCGGTGGTGTGCTTAATAAGCACTTATGCATTTGATAAGAAAAAAGCACCACATTGGGTGGCTATTACTGGTTACGATGAACAATGCTTTTATTTGCACGACCCAGATGCTGACGAAGCCGATAGCCAAAACGAGAGTCAGCGTGTTGAATTTCAACACATACCGGTGGCACGAGACGACTTTGTTCGTTTAGCCAGTTACGGCACACGGAAAGTTCGTACACTGGTGCTGCTGTCTACAAAAGCTGCTGTCTGAAAACTTATTTCTAAAGCCTCTGTCACTGTACAGAAGTAACTGAGTAGCCAAGATTGTACTAACAATAAAACGGCGCGGTTGTTTCATAACGCTAAGGAACGCAAACTTAAAGTCGACTTAAAAAGCTTAAGTTTAAAAGCCTTGAGTTAGGAAGAAGCAGCGCCTTAATTAGTGCCTAACCTGCGCAATGGTTACTTCTTCATTTAACGCGTTCAAGCGGCTAACCAGACCTGATAATTCTTTAACTGAACCAGAGTAGGCAAGTTGCTTGCTGGTGTGTTGGCCTTTTACCGCAGATTTAAAAATGGCTGTGCTTTCAAAGCAGGCTGTTTTCTTATCAAGTGCGTCCCACTCAGTTTGTAGCTCGTTAGGGATACAATGACGTTTTGCACTAATTTTGTCTTTTATTTGCAACACTTTCCCAATAAGTAATTGTGCGTCAGTAGGCATAAATATTCTTCCTTACTATTTAACTAACTATAATATTTACGTTTTTTTGTAATTAGCGCGATATTTTTACACTAAATAAAAAAACTCGTATCAAGGTTGTTGCATGGAAAGTGCCAAATTTGCATAGAAGTTACTCAAGGCGCATTCTTGGGTAGGGAAGAGGACAAGCTAAATGCTAAGCACGTTAGCGATAGCTAGCGTGCTGAGGCTTATGCTTCAAGTGCCTAACTTGGCAGTAGCAAAGATAAGGACTCCACAATAATAAATTAATCAGTAAAGCAGTAATAAAGCTGAAAATAATTGATGATGGGGTAAGTGGCACCGACGGGCTGAAATTGCCTAATACCTTCTGCAGCGTAGGCGCGTTTGATGGAGTAACCATATACCAAGCTTTTTCATAATAATGGCCGTGCTCAAGGGTCTTGATCCCTTGTTCTATATGGCCAAGCTTGGTGAAAAGCGCCGATTTACGTTCTGCGTCTGCCCTTACCACAGCTTCACTGTTTTGCTTTAACGCCGTTAACATTGCCCCCACTGATGCATAGCCGTGTTGCGTTGCTAACGCGGACATGGCAGAGACTTCCTCTCGAGTAGCATCGTAATAGCCGCTCAAATACTGACGATAGTGATCGGCTAAAATTGGAACCTGTAGTGCTGCAACAAACAGGGTTGCGAAAACGACTTTATCAAAAATGCGTATGAACATATAAATGACTGACCTAGTGTTATTTTTCAGCGATTAAGTGGCGTAGAAATTACGTTAGACCAGTCAAAGCACATCTCTTTTACCCTACATTTATATCTCGTTTTACACCTTGTTTTTTTACCTTATTTCCTTACCTTAAAGCCTGGCTTAGATAGGTATAAATAGCATGGGTGAGTTTGCTCAGCTGGTCTGAACTAATAATGTACGGAGGCATAATATATACCAGCTTACCGAAGGGGCGTATCCACACGCCTTGTTCCACAAAATGACGCTGAATATCGGCTACGTTCACAGGGTGTAGAGTTTCAACCACACCGATTGCACCTAGCACTCTTACATCCGCTACAGTAGGTAAATTGGCACATTTTGACAGCTCAGTGTGTAATTGTTTCTCAATGGCAGGGATTTGTTGCTGCCAGTGATTTTCATTTATTAGCGACAAACTGGCATTAGCCACTGCACAAGCCAGCGGATTACCCATATACGTTGGACCATGCATGAATACACCGGGCGAGCCTTGGCAAACACCTAACGCCACATCTTCAGTACATAACGTAGCCGCTAAGGTCATGTAACCGCCGGTAATGGCTTTCCCTAAACACATGATGTCGGGCGAAATGCCAGCATGTTCACAGGCGAACAATTTACCTGTTCGTCCAAATCCAGTCGCAATTTCATCACAAATCAGCAATACATCGTAATTATCGCAAAGTTGACGGCAGCGTTTTAAATATTCAGGGTGATAAATACGCATACCGCCCGCACCTTGAACAACGGGCTCTAAAATTAGCGCCGCCATTTCTTGGTGATGTTTTTCGAACAGTTCGGCTAAAGGCAAAATGTCGTCTTCACTGAACGTTTGGCCGAAGCGAGTTTGCGGGGCAGGGGCAAAAAGCTGTTTGCTAAGTACACTTTCAAACAAACTATGCATACCATTTACGGGGTCGCAGACTGACATCGCCGCAAAAGTATCGCCATGATAACCATTGCGAGGCGCCACGATACGCGACTTTTCAGGGCGGCCTTGGCAAGCCCAGTATTGAATGGCCATTTTGATAGCCACTTCTACCGAGACCGAGCCAGAGTCGGCTAAAAATACCCGTTCAAGGCCGTCAGGTACCATTTCTAATAATGTGCGGCATAGATCTATAGCTGGCTGGTGGGTAATACCGCCAAACATCACATGAGAGAAAGCATCTATTTGGCTATGCGCCGCTTGGTTTAGTTCAGGGTGATTGTAACCATGAATGGCCGCCCACCAGCTAGACATGCCATCAACCAATACCTCACCGGTTGAAAGGGTAAGCTCAACCCCTTTGGCGCCTACCACTTCGTAGCAGGGAAGTGGGTTAGTTGCTGAAGTATAAGGGTGCCAAATATGTTTTTTATCAAAGTCTATATTGTTCAAAATTCAACCGTTAGTAAAGCTTTTGAAATGGTCAGAGTTGACAACTCGTGTTTGGAGCATAGACTAAGCCAGCATTCTTAATTAGTAAAGGACAGTCAATGACTCTGGCTTCAGCGCCTGACGCGCAAAATAATACAATTCGTCACGATTGGTCACAAGCCGAAGTAGAGGCGCTTTATGCCTTGCCATTTAACGACTTGCTGTTTCAAGCGCAGGTTGTTCACAGACAACACTTCAATCCAAACGAAGTACAAGTAAGCACCTTGTTGTCGATTAAAACCGGAGCTTGCCCGGAAGATTGTAAATACTGTCCGCAAAGCGCGCGTTACGATACCGGCTTAGAAAAAGAGCGCTTGCTTGAAATCGAAAAAGTAATTGAGCGAGCCAAAGAAGCCAAGCAAGTAGGCTCTACCCGTTTTTGTATGGGGGCTGCATGGCGTAACCCACGTGACAGAGACATGCCTTACATTGTAAAAATGGTAGAAGAGGTTAAACAACTTGGCCTTGAAACCTGTATGACCCTTGGCATGTTAACCCGCGATCAAGCGGTAGCCCTTAAGCAGGCTGGTTTAGATTATTACAACCATAACCTTGATACTTCGCCTGAATACTACGGCGATATTATTACCACTCGTACCTATCAAGACAGACTAAACACCCTAGAAAACGTGCGCGCGGCCGGCATGAATGTGTGTTCTGGCGGTATTGTGGGAATGGGTGAAACCGCAGGTGATAGAGCCAGCTTACTAATCCAATTAGCAAATTTGCCTGAACAGCCGCAAAGTGTACCTATTAACATGTTGGTTAAAGTAAAAGGTACGCCGCTTGCAAGTTTAGAAGATTTAGATTACTTCGAATTTATTCGCACCATTGCGGTAGCTCGTATCATGATGCCTAAATCTCATGTGCGTTTATCGGCAGGGCGCGAAGCCATGAATGAACAGATGCAAGCGCTATGCTTTATGGCCGGTGCGAACTCTATTTTCTACGGTTGTAAGTTGCTTACTACGTCTAACCCTGACACCCACGAAGATGTCATACTGTTTAAAAAGTTAGGCATAAACACAGAACGTACTCGCGATTTTTCTGATGAAGCACATCAGCAAGTATTAGAAGAAGAAATTGCGCAGCAACAAGAACAAGGTTCTGATGCTAGCGATTTATTTTACGATGCTAGCGCGCCGCGTAAACAGAAACAGCAGCCCGCGGAGGCATAATGGCCTTCGATTGGCTTGAAGGCCGCTTAAGTGAGCGGGCTCAGCAAGGATACCTGCGTAAGCGGGTATGCCAGCAGTACGAAAAAGACAACATCATCTGCATTGATGGCGAGCACTATTTAAATTTTGCCAGTAACGATTACCTTGGTATGCGTCAGCATGAAGGCGTATTACAAAGCTGGGTAGAAGGCTTGGCACAATTTGGTGGTGGCAGCGGTGCATCTCCTTTAGTGACGGGTCATACCCAAGCGCATTTAGCCCTTGAGGCGTATATTGCAGATGGCTTAAATCGAGAAGCCGCATTGTTGTTTAACTCGGGTTTCGCGGCTAATCAAGCGTTGTGTATGGCGTTGTTTAATGGTGCAACCAGTCAAAGTTCAGGTGCCCATTTGGGTATCGACCAAGCTACCAACAACAAGCATAGCGGTGAAATTTTCGCAGATCGGCTTATGCATGCCTCCTTCCTTGAAGGTGCTATGGCAACCAAAGCCAAGCTGCGTCGCTTTAGGCATAACGATTTAGCTCACTTATCCAATTTATTAGAAAAGGTTGATAACACCAGTAACAGTGACAAGTTGGTAGTCACTGAGGGTGTATTCAGTATGGACGGCGACAGCGCCCCCCTTCGTGATATGGCGGGTATAGCGAAGCAACACAATGCATGGCTGATGGTAGACGATGCACACGGCATGGGCGTATTAGGTGAAAACGGATTGGGCAGTATTGAAGCGCAAGCCTTATCTCAATCAGATGCACCCATAGTAATGGGCACCTTCGGTAAAGCCGTAGGAACCGCAGGCGCGTTTATTACTGGAAGCCAAGCGCTAATTGATTACCTAGTAAATTTTGCCAAGCATTACGTGTACTCCACGGCCATGCCGCCAGCTCAAGCAGTAGCCACCTTGTATTCACTGACGCACATTGCCGCAGATAGCAGTCGGACAGACGCGTTGAATTATAATGTTGCTTATTTTCGCGAACGCTTTAGTGCCCAAATTGGTAATGATCAAAACGGCGATTTAATCCTTGCGAACTCGAGTAGTGCAATTCAACCCATTATTGTAGGCAGCCCTGATCGCGCGTTAGCATTAAGTGATGCCCTAAAAAGTCGTGGCATATGGATACCTGCTATTCGCTATCCTACAGTACCAAAAGGGGAAGACCGATTGCGCATAACACTAAGCGCTACCCACACTCAGCAAGATATCGATGTACTTGTTGATGCTATTGCTCTTTCGATGGAGTCGATAGCATGAGCCCGCAATCTTTCGCTAAACAAGTGCCTCAGCAGCTTTCCCATCAAGGCGCTGTTGCAGTGCAATTAAATGACCATTCGAATCTTCAATTAGGCCTTCAATCAGAAAGCGGAATAAGCGAAGCGGTTGTTGCTAAGCAATTTTCAAAAGCCGCAAATAAGTACGATAACGAAGCACATATTCAGTGCGAAATTGCGCAGGCAGGGTTAAACAATTTACCCAACGCCTTGCATGGCGAACTACTTGATATTGGCTGTGCTACGGGTACTCACAGCAACACGCTGCGGCAACGTGGCGCAAACGTCACGGGGTTAGATATTGCACCAGGTATGCTGCACAAAGCACAAGTGCGCTTCCCTGATGTTAATTTCAAACAAGGTTCAGCCCAGTCTTTACCGTTTGAAAATAGCAGCTTTAATTCTGTTTTTTCTTCCATGGCATTGCAGTGGTGTTCTAGTCCGCAAACCGTAGCCAGCGAAATTTACCGCGTACTTAAACCATCGGGCATGGCGGAAATTGCCATAATGGTCAGTGGTTCTTTTTCTGAGCTTCATAAAGCGAGAAGTATTGCCCAATTACCTGCTGCGGTAACAAGTTTGCCGGAAGCGCAGTTGTGGCTTAATTCGTTCCTTAAGGCGGGGCTGCGGGTTAGCCGCCTTATCAATAAAGATTATGTTGATGAACATGAAGATGTTCTTTCCTTACTTCGTTCAATCAAAAACGTAGGGGCAGGGGCTACGGGCGCGAAACAGCAATCCCTTTCGCGTAGCGACATCAATAAATTGTCGCTAGCGTATAAAAATATTAGCGCTGTCGATGGCGTGCTACCCCTTACTTACAAAGTGTGTCATTTCAGACTAGAGAAACCATGAAGCAGTATTTCATTACCGGAACCGATACCGAAGTAGGTAAAACCTACGTTACCTGTCACCTACTAAAAGCCGCTGGAAGCTGTCAAAAAACAAGCTTAGGTTACAAACCTATTTCGGCAGGCTGTGAAAAAGTGGGCAACGAGTGGGTAAACGAAGACGCATCAGAAATTCAACAAGCAAGTAGCATTAAGCTTCCTATTAGTACCATCAACCCTATTGCGTTTCTTCCGCCCATTGCACCGCACATAGCCGCAAAAGAGGCAGGCGTAACGTTAACTAGCGAAGCCGTGGTTGAAGGGCTAGTTCGTCTGCAACAAGAAACCCCTGATTTATTATTAATGGAAGGGGCGGGAGGCTGGCGATTACCTTTAACTGATACGCTGTTTCTTTCAGATGTGGTCAGCGAGCTAAAAATGGATGTAATTCTAGTGGTCGGTATGAAGCTGGGGTGCCTAAACCATGCACTGCTCACCGCGCAAGCTATTCAAAACGACGGGCTAAATATTGTAGGTTGGGTAGCGAACGATATCACCGGTAGTATGTCTCGATACGATGACAATTTGGCTACGCTTAAAAACGCCATGCCAGCGCCATTATTGCTGGAAGTGCCTTTTTCAAGCGCGCCAAATGCAGAAGCGCTACAAACGGCTATTCAGAAGCTCTGTTAAATCTTCATTAGGCGCGATTGGGCGCTTTTCATCACCTAAAAAGATAAATCCACCTTTTTCACCCACTAGCGTTAACTTTTGCTGAGACAAAGAAAGGGCGGTTCCTTCACGAATGGCCACCACAGGTGTGCAGGGGTTTAACACTGTAAACTCCGCTAGCCGTTGGTCTCGCGTTTCGCCATTGTGACCAGGCGGATGATAATCGCTGTAGTGCGGATTCAACTGAAAAGGCACTACATTCAGCGCATTAAAGCTTTTTGGCTCGACAATTGGCATATCATTGGTTGTTCGAATGCTTTTCCCACAAATGTTAGAGCCTGCACTCCAGCCAATATAGGGTGTGCCTTCAGCAATAGCGTGTTGAAGCGATACCAACAAGTTTTGTTGGTATATAGTATGCATTAAATGGAATGTGTTACCACCACCAATCACAATGGCTTGGTGATTTGCTTTAGCCATATTGATAACTTCGATAGGGTTATCAAAGGTATGCAGCCCAGTCACATTGCACTCTGGTAGGGCTGATGCGACAGCCGCAACATAGTTGTCGTAGCTTTGTGTTACGGCAGCGTAGGGAATAAATAGTAGGTCGCGAATGCCACCTAAGTGTGCAAGAATAAGGCTTCTCGCATGTTCTAGGTACGCTTCATCGCCCTGACGAGAACTACTTAACATTAATACATGTGCGGTCATTACTGCTCCACAATTTTTTTAAACGGCGTTATTTACGTAAAAGTTAACATAAAGTTTAGCTTAGTGCCGTTATTGGTTTTAAAGGAATTTTTATATGGGTCAGAACACATCAGTGTTATTCGTGTGCTTGGGTAACATTTGCCGTTCACCTACGGCCGAAGCTGTGTTTATTCGCAAAGCGGCTGATGCTGGGCTAAAACTAGAAATAGACTCTGCCGGAACCCATGGATATCACATTGGTAAACAACCAGATAAACGCTCGCAAGCGGTTGGCGTAGAGCGAGGTTATAGCTTTAAAGGCTTGAAGTGCCGACGAGTCGATGACAAAGATTTCGAAAAGTACGACTATATTCTGGCAATGGATAACAGCAATCTAGACAATCTACGAGAAATGTCTGCGCCGGAACACCACGAAAAAATCCACTTATTTCTAGACTTCGCTGACAGTGAAGATAAAGAAGTACCAGACCCATATTATGGCGGGAAACGGGGTTTTGAATTAGTGTTAGACTTAATAGAAGAGGCCTCGGACGGGCTGATTGCACATATTCAACAGAGCTAAGCTATGCACACGGTTTTAAGGGGCTCGGCGGTCAAGAACGATGCGGGAAACGGAAGCGCGGCCATCTTCCTACTTTGCAGTATTACCTTTCTGCTCATCGTTGGCGTCTTAGCCACAGTATGGCTAACCGATTCACCCACAGCATTAAAACAACACATCACATTACAGCTTCAAATTCCGCTGATCATTACCGCCATTTTAATAGGTAGTGTATTGGCCGTAAGTGGCGCCACGCTTCAAATAGTATTGCGCAATCCGTTGGCTGACCCAGGTATAATAGGTATTACCAGCGGCGCCAGTTTAGTGGCTGCAACCCTGTTATTGCTCACACCTTTGTGGGCACAGCCTTATCTTCATTACATACTTCCTTTGGGCTGCTTCATTGGTGCGTTAATAACAACGTTTGTTATCTATCGCCTTGCTCGAAAACTGCTGGGCTCAGCGGTTGCTGTCATTCTATCGGGTATTGCCATTTCTACTTTAAGCGGGGCTGTTATCGCTTGGTTGTACATGTTTAGTGATGCCCAATCACTACGTAATTTAACGTTTTGGCTGATGGGAAGCGTGTATCAAACCACTTGGCCTATTTTGTGGGTAAGCGGGCCACTTATTATTGGTAGTTTGTGGTATCAAATGCGCCAATCTGCCAAGTTTAATAGATTGTATGCCGGTGATTTAGCTGCGTTAAGCAGTGGTGTGCATGTGCAAAAACTTACCGAGCGTAGCCTTATTGCTACCGCCGTGGGGGTAGGAGCGGCAGTGTCTATTGCGGGAGCTATTGCCTTTGTTGGGCTGTTAGTGCCTCATATCCTTCGGCTTGTTCTGGGGCATGATAACAGATTGCTGTTACCAGCAAGCGCGCTATGTGGCGCCAGTTTATTGCTTATTGTGGTGCTGATGTCTGAACTTACCCGTGCGATCACCCTGCCTGTGTCTATGATCACTGCCACCTTAGGCGGTCCTTTGCTCATTTGGGCACTATTAAAAGGCCAGCTTCGATGAGCCCGGTTATTTCTTTGCGCGATATTAGTGTGAATAAGCGTTTAGCGAATATAACCCTTGATATCAATAAAGGCGATTGCGTTCATATTCTTGGCCCTAACGGCGCTGGAAAGTCTACCCTGTTATCGATAATGGCTGGGGTGTTCGAAACAGAACGGGGAGAAGCTTCGCTGTTAGAGCAATCTCTCCAACAATGGCCTTTAAGTGCATTAGCAACATTTAGAACTTTGTTAGCACAGCAAAGTGAGGCCGTATTTGCGGTATCGGTAAAAGAATACCTTTCGTTTTTTTCAAGTGAACCCACGTTCGAACTTCCCAGCTTGTTAGAAGCCACATTGGAAGTAACGGGCTTTTTGCAAACGCCTTTAAACCGACTTTCAGGCGGAGAGCGTCAGCGCGTTGAAATTTGCCGTGCATTGCTACAAGTTTGGCCTGCTATTAAACGAGGCGAAGCGCTTTTATTGTTAGATGAACCCTTGCAAGGGGTAGATATTCGACATCAATACGCGTTAATGGCGCTGTTTCAAACCTTATGCAATAAAGGGAATACCTTAGTGCTAAGCAGTCATGACATTTCATTAAGCGCAAACTATAGTTATAAAGTACTGCTAATGAAATCGGGTACTAGCGTAAGTTTCGGTTTGCCTGAGTCGGTATTGTCGGTCAAAAACCTAGAACAGACCTTCGATTGTCATTTTGCAGTAAATAAGCGCGACGACTTTCTAAATATTCAAGTTTGCGCACCTATTGTATTAGATCAAATGTGGTAAAGTAGCGCGCAATAAATCGTAGCGCGCAATAAATCGTAGCGCGCAAATAAATCGCAGCGCGCATACAGATAAGCGCTCACACAACGAGATTCACGTTTGCCTAAACGTAAAACATTTAAATCAGGAGAACCCCTTGAGTAATTGGCAAGTAGACAGTTGGAGGCAAAAACCTATCCTTCAACAACCAGAGTACGATGATGCGGCACAACTTAAACAAGTAGAGCACACGCTAAGTACATATCCACCGCTGGTTTTTGCCGCTGAAGCCCGTGATCTTCGCCGTCAACTTGGTGAGGTTAGTTTAGGCAAAGGCTTTCTGCTTCAAGGCGGTGACTGCGCCGAATCGTTTGACGAATTTAATGCGCCAAAAATTCGCGATACCTTTAAAGTGTTGCTTCAGATGGCTATTGTTTTAACCTTTGCAGGTCGATGCCCAGTAACCAAAGTGGCTCGTATGGCTGGCCAGTATGCTAAGCCTCGTTCATCGAACTTTGAAACTCGCGATGGCGTTACATTGCCAAGCTACCGCGGCGATATAATCAATAGTTTCGAGTTTAACGAAGCGGCTCGCCGCCCCGATCCTAACCGTTTAATTGAGGCGTACCACCGCAGTGCATCTACTCTTAATTTACTTCGCGCTTTTTCCCAAGGTGGCTTGGCCGACCTTCACGAAGTAAACCGTTGGAATATGGCGTTTGTTGAAAACAACCCGCTTAAAGAACGCTACCACGATATGGCAGTGCGTATTCAAGATACCTTGTCCTTCATGGACGTGATTGGTATTAATTCCCAATCTAGCCCTACTTTGCACGAAACCTCGTTATTTACGTCGCATGAAGCATTATTGCTGAACTACGAGCAAGCGCTAACTCGAATTGATACGCTAACGGGTAAGCCTTACGATTGTTCTGCACACATGATTTGGATTGGTGAGCGTACTCGTCAGCTTGATCATGCTCATATTGAGTTTTTCCGCGGTATTCATAACCCTATCGGCGTGAAAGTGGGGCCTAGCATGGAAGAAGACGAGCTTATTCGTTTAATTGATGCACTAAACCCGAATAACGACCCTGGTAGATTAACTCTGATTACCCGTATGGGTGCCGATAACTTGGCTGATAACTTGCCTCGCTTATTACGCCGTGTTAAAGCAGAAGGTAGACACGTAGTGTGGAGTTCAGACCCCATGCACGGCAATACTTTCTCAGCGTCTAGCGGCTATAAAACCCGTAATTTTGATGCGATATTGCGTGAAATTAAACAGTTCTTCCAAGCGCATAGCGATGAAGGTACTCATGCTGGCGGTATTCATTTAGAAATGACAGGCCAGCACGTGACCGAGTGTACAGGTGGTGCGTATGAAATTAGTGATGAAGACTTAGCTCAGGCGTATAAAACCCAGTGCGATCCTCGTCTAAACGCAGACCAAGTTCTAGAAATGGCATTCTTAGTGGCTGACCATTTACGTAACGCGTAAACATTTTTCAGCGCGAAAGAAAGCGTAAGAGTAATTACAAATAACTAATGAGTAAATCCATTATAAAAAAGGGTAAATCGCTTATCGATTTACCCTTTTTTTTGAAATTAATACACTCTTTAAAAGGAAGTGCGTTTTAAATGAACGTGCATCTCAAAAAGAAGTACCTATGCAAAGTAATAGGAACGCGTTTAAATCCGGTAGGTCAGTGTTTTCTACTATTACTACTGTTTACTGAAGGGCTGCCGGTATTATTACTGCTCGTTCTATTACTACTCATTTTATTGCCGTTCGTATTGTTAACGTACAAAGCACCACCAACACATACTACGCTAACCGCAACCACACCAAACCAAGAGAATGCGTTAAACGCAATAATTCCTGCATAAGAGCCTATCGCTCCGCCAATATAGTACCCCAACATGTAAACACCATTGATTCGACTTTGCGCGGAAACATCGATTGAAAACACACGAACTTGATTAGACACTTGGGCACTGAATACACCGAGGTCAATAAGAATAATCCCTACTACTAACCCCCATAAGTTTTCACCAACAATACCTGTTATGGCAAACCCAAGAAAGATGAGCCCCAATGCAATATTTATCATATTGCGAACGCCAACTTTGTTGACTAAATTACCCGATACCTTTGCTCCCACAATACCGGCTAGTGCCACTACACCAAAAAGCCCCGCTTGTTGCGCATTGTAGTTAAAAGGTGCTTCGTGAACATGTAACGCCAGCGTCGCCCATAAAGCGTTAAACGCAGCAAACCATAAGCCTCCGGTTATTGCAGCTTGGCGAAGTGCTGCATGTTGTTTTACTAATGACAGCATGCTCAAAACTAGCTTGGGGTAGGGCATGTTGCTGGTAGGTTTATTCGCGGGTAAATATAAATGGAGTAAAACCCCAAAAAGTGCGGCTAATAGGGCTGACATCAGAAACACCGCGCGCCAATTGAAAAGCTCACCGACAAACCCGCTTAAGGTTCGAGAAAGTAAGATACCGACAGTTAGCCCTGTCATGATGGTACCGATAACTTTCCCTTTATTTTCAGGTGTGCTTAAAGACGCCGCAAATGGAATTATTTGTTGCGTAATATTAGCGCTTAATCCAATGGCGAAACAGGCAGCGACTAAGGTAAATAGACTATTTGCCGAAAAGGCGACTAGTGAAGACGCAACAAGTAAAATAGATAACAAACCGATTAAGGTTCTGCGAGATACGGTATCGCCTAAGGGAGATAAGAATAGAAGCGCGGCCGCATAACCAATTTGTCCTGCAGAAGGCACTGCGCCCAGTTGTTGGCTGCTTAGCCCTAACTCTTTTCCTATCTGCGGTAATATAGGTTGGTTGTAGTATAAGTTAGCCGCGGTGGCCGCTACCGCGCTCGACATTAGCATTAACTTGCTTGTGGTCAGAGAAGGCGAAGTATTGGATTGCATAATAGTATCTACACTTTGTGGTATTAAGTTATAGCGCTATTTTAAGGATGTATTACTCATTACAGAAATGATGTATTTGCGTTTAATTAATCTCAAATGTGCATAAATAAGTTAGAGAGTTAGGTAAAACCTAAAGTTAGCGAACGAGTGTAGGGAAAGGAGAGATTGCTTACTTTCGGTAGAGCAAACGCTAAACTTCCTTTTGTGAGTTAGTCGTCATCAAGTAGCGGCTCAACGATAGACTCTAAGCCATTTAGTTTTATCTCGTACATTAGAGCAAGTTGTTGGCCTAACTTTCCTTCGGGAAAACCTTGTTTATGAAACCAAACTAAATAAGGTTCAGGTAGGTGAAACAAGCGGCGGCCCGCATATTTTCCGAATGGCATAACTTGATTAATTGTGGTCTTTACTGCGGCTGAATCCATGTGATGTACTACTTGCGTTGTTGAAAGTGTTTATTTATGTCTTTAATTCGATGCTCGTTGTTGCGTAGTCCATAAGCGGCTGTAAATACCGTTATGGGCTAATAACTCATCGTGAGTACCATGCTCTTTTATAAAGCCATTGTGCATAACCAGTATAGTATCGGCATCCACAATAGTAGATAGCCTATGGGCAATAACCAAGCTAGTATGGCCTTTTGCTGCATCTCGAAGGGCGCCTAATATCGCTTGCTCTGATTGACTGTCTAACGAAGATGTTGCTTCATCAAATATCATAATTGGCGCACCTTTTAATAGCGCCCGAGCGATCGCTACGCGTTGTTTCTCGCCGCCTGAGAGTTTCAGCCCACGTTCGCCTACTGTGGTGTCCAGTCCATCCGGCAAGCTTTCAACAAACTGGGTTAAATGTGCAAGTTTAATCGCACGATTAACCTCATCATCGCTAGCATCAGGGTTACCGTAACGGATATTCTCAACCAAGGATGTATTAAATAACACTGTATCTTGCGGAACAATACCAATATGGCTTCGTAAGCTATGCTGGCTAAGGTCGCGAATATCCTGCTCGTTTATGAAAATACCACCTTCGCTGGGTTCGTAAAAACGAAACAGCAACTTCATGATGGTGGATTTACCAGCACCACTTTCGCCAACCACAGCAACTTTGGCGCCTGATGGCACGTCGAAGCTAATACCTTTTAAAATAGGCCGTGCTTGCTGATAGTGAAATTGAACGTTACTAAAACGTATACTCGCCTGGTTTGCTGAGAGATGAGCTGCATTGGGCTTATCTTCAATTGCTGGCTTTTGGGCCAGTAGGGAAAATAAGTTTTGAATGTTCGCTAGCGAGCCGCGAATTTCCCGATACACAAAACCCAAGAAATTAAGCGGCATAAATATTTGCATAGTGAAGGCGTTAATTAGCACGAAGTCACCAATGGTCATCTCGCCTTCCATTACACCATAAGCTGCATTCGCCATCATGGCTGTCATCGCCAGCGCAATAATGCTGGCTTGGCCGCCATTTAAGGCGAAAAGGGATAATCGATTTTTACGCCTCGCTTTTTCCCATCCCGCTAAATCCGTGTCGTATCGATTAGCCTCGAAGCTTTCATTATTGAAGTACTTTACGGTTTCAAAGTTTAGTAAGCTGTCTACCGCTCGTGAATTAGTCGTGGAGTCGGCCTCATTCATTTGTTGTACAAATCGGGTGCGCCAATCGGTGGCTTTCATCGAGAACATGACATAGCTGATAACACTGACCACAATGATTATTGCAAAAGACCAGCCAAACTGAATCAATAGCAATATCACGACTAAGCCAATCTCTAAGAGGGTAGGCACAATATTGAACACCATAAACCGCATTAAGAAACTTACGCCGTTTGTGCCACGTTCAATATCTCTAGATAAGCCGCCTGTTCTGCGGTTTAAATGAAAACCTAAATCTAAATTGTGGAGGTGATTAAATACGTTCAAACCTAGCCTGCGCATAGCGCGCTCAGTAACACGTCCGAATAAGGTGTCTCGTACTTCGCCAAGTAAAACGTTGGTGAGCCTAAGTGCACCGTAGGCAATAATTAAGCTGATAGGTACGGCAATGGCCAACGCTTCTACATCACCGTTTAAACTATCTACCGTGTATTTGAGTACATATGGTAGACCAATGCTGGCAAGTTTCGCAGCAACTAAGCACATTAACGCTAATGCCACCCGACCTTTAAATTCTAAAAGATATGGCCATAACTGTTTGAGCACCTGCCATTTAATAGGCTCATTTTCGTTTAACGGAAATCGATTTTTTCGCATGGTGTACTTATGTTCTCACTGCATGGTTGGGACGTTGCAACGCGATGACGCTAGCGGAAGGCAGGAGTGAAAACTCCTTTACTAAGATGAATTATGGTAGATTAACAAACCTTAAACTAAATCGTTTACGGTGAACCGTTATATTTATTTAAGATAAACAGGGTAACGGCACGATAAAACGTTCTAATTTATGCGTTATCGAGCATTTCATTCTTATTTGCGGCCGCGTAAACTGGCGCAAAGACATCATAGTCTATTTAATCACACTATTTGTTTTACGTACCCCTTAAGGGAGAAAATTTGTTAGAAGATAGCTTTGGACGACAATTCCATTATTTACGTTTATCGGTAACGGAGGCGTGTAATTTTCGCTGTCAGTATTGTTTGCCTGACGGTTATCAAGGTCCTTCTAGTGAGCATTTTCTTTCCCTAGGCGAAATTAACACGCTGCTGTGCGCGTTTTCAGGTTTGGGTACATCCAAAGTTCGTCTTACTGGCGGCGAGCCAACACTTCGCCGCGATTTCCTCGATATTTTAAGTGCAACGGCAAATACTCCCGGAATTAAGCGAGTGGCCATGACCACCCATGGTGGTCGTATGGCTGAACATGCTGCTGCATGGAAGCAGGCAGGTTTACACCAAGTTAATGTCAGCATAGATAGCTTAGATCCAAGGCAGTTTGCAGCAATTACTGGGCAAGATAAATTAAAGCAAGTGTTAGCTGGGCTTGATGCAGCGGTTGAGGCCGGACTTGATGTAAAAGTGAATTCGGTGTTGCTAAACGATTTTTCTGATGCAAGGTTAAATCGCTTCCTTGAGTGGCTCAAAACCATGCCAGTCACATTGCGGTTTATTGAATTGATGGAAACCGGCGATACAACTAATTTCTTTAAAGCGCAGCACCAAGGTGGCACTCCGCTTAAGCAAACACTTATTGATGCCGGATGGCAACCCATGGTTAGGCGCAAAGACGCCGGACCAGCGCAGGAGTTTTTTCATCCTGACTATGCGGGTAAAATTGGCCTCATCATGCCGTACAGCAAAGATTTTTGTAAAAGTTGTAATCGACTTCGCGTTGCCGCCAATGGTAAGTTACATTTGTGCCTATTTAGTGAACACGGTATTGATATGCGACACCTATTGGCCGAGCAAGATGTAGTAGGGCTACAACAGTTCTTAATTGAATGCTTAGGTGAAAAGCATGCAACGCACTTTTTGCATGAAGGTAATACTGGGGCAACGAAGCACTTAGCTATGTTAGGCGGCTAAACTTACGTTAGTTGCGCCAAAAAATACGAAAGCAGCAGTATAAAGTTGCTCGTAATAATAACGATTAGAAAGGGAAATCTATGTTTATTGAAGATAGCGCGCGCCTGTCTTTCCATTATATCACCGACTCTGATGTAGAGTTCCTTTGGGAGCTTGATCAAGACGAAGAGGTAATGCGATTTATCAGTGATGGTCAAAAAACATCACGTGAAGATATTACCAACACCTTCGTACCACGCTTTCAAGCGTATTCAAACCCAGCACTAGGTTGGGGCTTATGGCGAGTACAAGAAAAAGAAAGTGAAAAGGATATTGGCTGGATTTTGGTTCGCCCTTTTGGCTTTTTCACTAAAGACCCTGAGATTGATAATATTGAACTTGGTTGGCGTTTTAAACAAGACAGCTGGGGGAAGGGGTATGCCACAGAGGCAGCAATGCAAGTGAAAGACGCTTTGTATCAAATTGGCATCGACAAATTTTGTGCCATGGCAAAACCGGAAAATCTAAATTCCATTAAAGTGATGGAAAAAATAGGTATGTCCCATAGCCATGAAATTGAATATAAAGACAACCTTTACCAAGAAAAGGTAGTGGTTTACACCACCTGATCTAAAAGCCCTTTAACCGTTTCATAGCGCTGGCTTTGTTCTTCAGATAAAGAAGCACTTTCCAGCGTAAAGCGGCACTTCTTCATAACCGAGTTCAGACTGGCTTCCGCTTTTCCTTCACGAGAGCGCCGCATTGCTGACGCTTGCAGCAGGTTTAATGCAATGGCAGGGTTGTGAGGCATAACCCTGAATGCTTGCTCGAACGTTTGGTAAGATTTCGCCAGTTCGCCACGCTTATACTGCACCACAGCCACGTCATTAAGGTTTTTAGGACTAATTGATATTGCTGTTTTCTCAACGACTTCTTGGTTTATATAACGGCTAAGTAAGCTGTTTGGCGCATCAAGCTCTTTTTGCCTTAATGTCGCTTTATCGAGTAATTTAAGCGCGCTTCCTCTTAACCCCAAGTCGTGGAAGGCCTTTGCCGAGTCTAATAAAGTTTCGACAGACTGTTCTTCAAGATTATCGATATCTAAGGCATCAAGCAGATCTTTTGCTTTATCGTTTTCGTCTTTTAGATAGTGAATACGAGCACTAATAACTTGAAGCTGATGGTCAAGATTAACCTTTGGGTAGGCGCTTTTTAATTGGCGCAGGTATTCATTGGACTGCTTGATAATTTTGTTTGTTTGCGAGGTTTCTGCCGTCATCGCAAAGTCGATGCCCGCTCTTGTGACAGATAAGTACATTTCAGGGGTGTCGTGCACCGAATTTTTGCCGAAACGAACCACTTTTTTAGCGCTATTAAATTGCCCCTCATAATCGTGGGTTAATCTAGCAAGCTGTACCGCAGTAATATGGCGCATCACATTTCGAGGTGAAATATCGCTAGCCACATTTACACATTCCAGCGCTTCACCATAGGCTTCTAATTTAATTTGAAGCTCTGCTAATAAGTCATAAGCGCTCAGCATACTTTCAGGTTGTAGTGCCAGTTGAATAAGGTCTCGTTCTGCATCATCAAATTCATCTAAGTGAATGTAGCATTGAACGAGGCCAAGCTTTGCCCACGTAAAGTTTTGAATGTTGATGATTGATTGGTAAAAAAGCTTCGCGTTTTCAAATTGTCTATTCAATAACAATAAGTCGCCCTTAGTTTTAAGGGCTAACGGGAAGTGTTCAGCATTCTTAGGTTCAACTAAAATAAACTCTAATTCTTTAAGTGCCTGCTCGGGATTCTGTTCATCCATGTAACGATAGACATCGTGAAACACCTTTTTACGGGTGACGACTTTACTCAGTCGTTTATCTAGTTCGTTGACGGAAAATGGTTTTGCTAAGAATTCGTCGGGTTGCAACTCGATTATTGCATGAACAACATCAATGGCAGTATCGGCACTGGTAAAAATAAAGCCGGTAGTAAGAGGAATAATCTTTTCGGTTTTCAGCTGCTCGAATAAATTATAGCCCCCTTGTTCTTGCCTTAAGTCATAAGCACACACAATGACATCGTACTGCCGGGTGCGCAGTGAGGTAAGAGCGTACGCAGCACGATCTACATAATCGATATGTTGAAAGCCAAGTTGCTCCAAAGCATATTTTATATGACTTTTTGCCAAAGCCTGATCTTCCGCAATTAATAAGCGGGTTTGTCTAGCCAACTGTAGGTTCATTACAACCTCGTATGTGCGTCAATGCTTACTCGTGTAAACAACCTAATAGGAGTTTAGTTGAATAATTAACCTATCACCATTGTTTAATAGGGTCTTTAATATTGCGATGCATGGCATGAAAAACAGGTAGAGGGCAGGAGCGTTAAGTTAGTTTTCTTTTCAGGTGTTTACTCTGAGATATGAAAGATGATGAATGCAGCTGCTAATAGAAACGAAGTTGTTGAACCAGGAATTTATAAAGGAATTTGATAAGAGAGATGGTGGACGCTACTGGGCTTGAACCAGTGACCCTCGCCTTGTAAGGGCGATGCTCTCCCAACTGAGCTAAGCGTCC
>MDTG01448159.1_pt1 | contig 18896 bp, 19 predicted proteins | sample 811421 | NCBI WGS metagenome assembly MDTG01 (sample SAMN05326645, study PRJNA326480) | marine metagenome | isolation source: seawater | place: Pacific Ocean: South East | collected 2011
CGAGTAGAATGCTAAATATTCATTACTAAACTCTTTTCTCAGAATAGGACCAAAAAAATTATATAAGACAAATAATCCTGAGATAAGGTAGAATATTAACCCTATAAGCCCAAGTTCAGTTAGTATCTGAACTGAAATATTATGTGGATGTGTTGAACAAATTCCCAAAGGTGGATCATACTCAACACTTCTACAATAATATCTAAAACCTTTGGGTCCAACACCAAATATTTTATTTGCATTAAATAAATTTAATGAAAGAATGATGTGACCCTCATGCTCAGGAGAGAATAATTTTAAATTTTTGGAAATGTTCTCAAGATTTATATCATCCTTTTTATTATCAATTTTGTTATCACTATAAAATTTTTGATTTGTTAATTGATTAAATGTTTTAAAAAACATTCTACTGGATGGATCAAAATTCCCAATGTTGAATAATGAAATACAAAAAGCAAAACATAAAAAAATTAAAATTGATGAAAATAATATTTTTCTTAAATTTTTGATAATTGAAAATATTGACATGATAAAAACTATACATAAAAAAAATGAAGTTCTTTCACCTGATAAATAAATTGAAATAATGTAAAGTGAAAAAAAGGATATTAAGTATAAATAATTTTTTTTTAAATCAACTTTAAGGAAAAAAATAAACCAAAATATTATTGGTAATAATCGAACTAAAAAACTACCTAATATTAATTCATTTTTAAAAAAACTAGATGTTCTTCCTTTTGAAACCTCAAAACCTAAAATATTAGATCCGTTAAAAAATTGAAATAATGTATCAAATAATAATATTAACAACAGTGAAATAAATAATATAAAATATTTTATTTCTTTAAAGTTTTCATAATTTTTACAAAAGAAAAAAATTGAAAGAGAAAAAATTACAAATCTGAAATGAAAAAAAGATGAAAACTTTAAATTATCAAAAATTTGGAAATAAGCATTTAAAAAAATATAAAAAGAAAATATGAATAAAAAAATTATTTTTGGATCTTTAAATAAAGTTTTATCTTTATTTAAAAAGATAAAAAAAATAATTCCTATAAATACAAAAATTTCAGTTAACGCTATTCCAATTACATAAGATAATGGAATTAATAATAAAATTATACTTTGATTTTCTTTTTTTAAAATTGCCATAAAACGATTTTATTTATTTCTTTTTGAAAATATTCTTTTGTAAATATTCTATTTTTTTTCGCTAACCCTTCAACAATGTATACTGTATCATTATAATCAGACGATATAACATCGTTTTTATTAAATGATTTATCATTTGAAATAACAAGAATATTTTTAATCATAACATTAAATATTTGATAATTTTTTTTGGAATAAAAAATGCAATCAAATATTTCAATTTTTTCGGAAAATTAGGAAATATTAATATTTTTTTTAACAAATAAAAATTTTTTTCTTTATTCATTAATAAATTGATTATTTCGAGTGAAATTAATTTTGTCTCAAAATATGAAATATTTTGAAAAAAATTTTTATCATCAGATTTAATTTTATCTTCGTACCATATTTTATATTCATTAAAAAACATTTCAGAATTTAATTTTGAAAAATTATTTTTATGGTATCTATAATAAATCAAAGGTTCATTTATAGAGTGAGCTCTATAATTTTTTGATATTCTCATAATTAAATCAAAATCACCTATAATGTTAAAATTTTGATTAAAATATCCAATTTGATCAAAAATTTTTTTTTTTAACATAAGACCGCTAATAATAATAAAATAATCTTTAGCTAAAAAATTAAACAATTTTCCACTTGGCAAAGTATAATTTTTATATTTTTTATAAGTTTTATTTTTTTCATAAAATAAATAAACATTGCTATAATAATAATCATAAGTTTCATTATCGAATTCCTCAGCTCTACTTGATAAATATTCCTCATCCCACCAGTCATCTACATCTAAAAAAGCAATAATTTCTCCTGATGAAAATTTAATTGCTTTATTTCTAGCTTCATAAAGAGGTAATTTATTATCACTATAAAAGTATTTTATTCTTGTATCTCTAAAATTACTGATTATGTGTTTGCTATTGTCTGACGAAAAGTTATCATAAAATATTATTTCTAAATTTTTGTATTTTTGATCCAAAATACTCGAAATACATTTATTTAAATATTTTTCACCATTGTGGCAATTTACAATAACGCTAATTTTTTTTGACATTTTTTTTGTAATAATTAATCGTTTTTATCAAACCTTTTTCTAAAGAATACTTTGGCGACCAATTTAGAATTCTTTTGGCTTTTGTAATGTCTGGGTAAAGTTTTAAAGGTTCATCTAGTCTTATTTTTATTCTACTGAAATTCGGCTTTCCTTTGCCCACTAATTTAACAATTTTGTGAATTAATTTTTTTATTTTTATAGGTTTTTGTGATCCTATGTTTATGACTTCTCCATTATTTTTATTCGATTTTAAAGATTTATAAATTGCGCTAATTAAATCATCTATATATAAAAAATCTCTAAACTGAAATCCTGGAGAACAATTAAACTTGTTTCCTTTTAATGAATTATTTATTATGAAAGGTATTACTCTATTGTTATCTTGGTTGGGGCCGTATACTAAATATAACCTGATTATTGATAGAGGAATTTTTTTTTTTTTAAAGATTGATAATAAGAACAATGTACTTTCAAGTTTTGCATTTCCGTAAACTGAAAAAGTATTAATTTTTTTTAATAAACTTTCTTTTTGTGGAGATTTGCTTTTCCCATATTCTATACTCGATCCAATTTGAATAAATTTTTTTGGCAATTTTTTTTTAAAATTATTAATCAAATTTCTGCAACCATAGAAATGTGTTCTTAGTATTGATTTATTTTTTGAATGATCAACGTAACCTGAAAGATTTACTATATAATCGTAATAAATATCTAACTTTTTTATTAAATCGTTTTTTTTTGCTACATCACCAAAAATATATTTTACCCCTTTTACTTTTCTATTTTTTTTAGGCTTTGATATAGAAAATGAATGAACTATCCATTTTTTTTTTCTAAAAAAGGAACACAAGTGATAGCCTATAAAGCCTGTACCTCCTGCGATTAAAATTTTACAATTATTTTTCAAAATATTTTTTCAATTCATTTTTTTTTAATAAAGTAATTTCTTTATTCCTTATCACATATATTTTGTCACAATTTTTTAGTGCATTTAATCTGTGTGAAACGATAATCGAGGTTTTTCTTAATTTTCTTATTGTTTTTAAAATATTATTTTCAGTTTCATAATCTAAACCACTTGTTGCTTCATCAAGAATAATTAATTCAGGATCATTAATCAAAGCTCTAGCAATACCTATCCTTTGTTTCTCTCCACCTGATATATTTTGTCCATCCTGTCTTAAAATTTGAGAAAGTCCATTTTTTGATTTTTTTAAAAATTTTTCTAAATCGACTTTCTTGACTAAATTTTTTATAATAACATCATTAAAAACTTTACCATCAGATCCAAATAAAATATTTTCTTTTAATGATTGATTGAATATGACAATATTTTGTGGAACATAACCTATGGAGTTTTGCCAACTTGAAAGATCATCTTTATCAAAAACATTAATATTGTCTACAATTAATTTAGAGAATTCATTTTTTTGAAAACCACACAATATATCTATGATAGTACTTTTTCCACTACCGCTTTCTCCAATTATTCCTATCTGAGAATTTTTTTTTATATTTATATTTACATTTTTAAGGAGATAATTTTTACTTTTATTGAATGAAAAATTTTTAATATTTAATGAAATATTTTTTTTTAATTTCATCTTTTTAATATGTTTTTTTTTGTAAATAATCTTTTGCTCGTTTTCATTAATTAATTTTTCAACACTTGGATAAGCATGCTTAAATCTTTGCATATGTCCTATTAGTCGGTTCATTAACGGAACAACTCTAAACGCTGAAAGAGTGTAAACTGACAACATTTGGATTATATTCTGGTTTGAATACTCATTTTTTATTAGATAAAAAAATATAAGCAAAATACTCACAAAAAGTGTGTATTCTAATATATTCCTAGGCAGTGAATCCAAAAAAGTAACTCTAAATTGAATTTTGCTGATTGAGTGAACTTGTTGTTTAAACTTAAATAGAAAAAATTTTTCCCTTGATAAAATTTTTATCGATTTAATTGCAGAAAAACTTTCTGAAATAAATTGAATTTTTTTTTTTCTATTACTTAAACTTGTAGTTGCCCACTTTGATAATTTATTTTTAACTAGGGCAAAGTAAATAATACCTAAAGAAGAAAAAAATATAAAAACAACACCTGTTGTAAGAGGATTAAAAAACATAAGAAAAACAAAAAAGGCTAGTATTAAAATTGAATCTAAAATTATTTTTAAAATACTTTGAACAAACAAAGAAGTTGCAACTATTTCGTCAGTAAAATTTCTTATATATTCTGAACTATTCTTACTTAAGAGATTTACAACATCTCTGTTCAAGAAATTATTATAAAGTTTATTAGAAATTTTTTCTCTAAATTTTGCTAAAAAATCTGATTCAAGCCAGGAAACAAAAACTAAAATTAAAAACTTTATTGTAAATAATGTAAAGATAAATAAAAGTATAATTTGAAAGTTTGCATCAATTTTAAAAAAAAAATAAATATAATCATTTAAAATTTTAAAATAATCATTTGCTAAACCTAAAAATGAATTTAATATTAGGATTACCATTCCCAAACCTAATAATTCTAGAAAAGATGCAATTATCATGAAAAAAATTAAAATTATGAATTTTAATTTTTGCCCAGAGTCAAATAAATTAATAAACTTAATCATATTTTTCTAAAAATATTTAAAAATTGTATTTCTCAAAATATTATTATTTTAAGAAATTTTTTTCTTTAAATTTTTTTTCTAAAATTTCTTTGTCACGGAGTGTATCCATACACTGCCAAAATCCCTCGTGTTTATATGCAACTAATTTCTTTTTTTTTGTTAATTTTTCAAATGGTTCTCTTTCTAAAAAAGTTTTATCATTTTTAATTAATGTTAGAAATTGAGGTTCAATCACAAAAAAACCACCATTAATCCAGCCTTCATCTAGATTATTTTTTTCTTTAAAATAATTCACAAAATTTCCTTTAATTTTAATGGCACCAAAACGTGCTGGAGGCCTTACTGCTGTTAATGTAAATAATTTTTTGTTTTTTTTATGAAATTTTATCAATTTGTTGACATTTACACTTGATAACCCATCACCATAAGTCATTAAAAATGTTTCCTTTAAATATTTTTTTAATCTTTTTAATCTTCCTCCTGTCATGGTATTTCTTCCAGTATCAATTAGATTAATTTTAATTTTTTTATTTAAATTTTTATTTAAAAAATAATCTTTAATGACTTTTCCTTTATAGCCTAAGGCAATATAAAAATCATAATGGCCATGAGAAACATAATGGTCAATAATTCTTTGAATAATCGGCTTACCTGAAATTTTGACCATTGGTTTTGGAATAGTTTTGGTATATTCCGCGAGTCTTGATCCGTACCCACCAGCTAAAATTACTACCTTCATTTATTTTTTTTCTTTTTTTTTATGTGCTTGCTACCAATCGAATAAGGCAATTTTTTATTATAATTAAGTCTATAATCGTTAATAACAAAAATTCTTAAAAAATAAAAGAAAGGTATGGAGATAAAATGTTTCCATCTAAAAGACCAAATAAAATGTTTAATTGTATTCTTCCAAACTAATAATTCACATTTTAATGGAAATAATTTTAGTTTAATTTTCTTTTGTTGAAATAGAAATTCATAATTGTATTTTTTAATGATATTTCTACTTAAACTTTGGAAAAAAAATATATCACTTTCAAAAAAGTAATTTTTATCAACATTAATTTTGAAATTTTTACTTATTCCAGATAACCATTTTCTACTAACTTTATCCCCCCACCAAGTAAGACCTAATTTTGTAGAATTTTCAAAACATTTGTCGTAATTTATTTTATAAATCTCACAAAAATCTTTCATTACGTATTTATGATACCAATGAAGATATTCATACTGAATTATATAAACTTTTCCTAACTTCAAAAGGTTCTGAATACCATTAAAAACTAAATCTATTTGAAAATATAAATCTTTAGAAAAAAAACTTTTTCCCTCATTAAAATTTAACCAATTTTTAATAGGGGAGTTTAAAGATGCTAATGGATGTCTTATAATATGAATTATAGTAACATTTTTCAAATTCATTATTTTAAAAAAATTTCTAGTCCATTCAACAAGATGGGTATGTATAAAAATCATTTTTTTTTTATTTTTTTTTCCCTCTATCGTTTCTGCGTATGCAATATGAAGTAGTTTTAATATTTGAAAATTATCTTTTTTTAAAAATAATTTTTTATTATTATACAATGTGTCAAAACAACGAATAAATTTTTTTTTATTTACTGTAAAATATTTATCTCTATTTTTACCAAGTCTGTGGTGTCGTTCAAAATAATTATTTTTTGAATTGAAAAAATGTGGATATAGTTCAATGAATTTTTTTGCAATTTGAGTGCAAGTATTTTGATCAAATAATTCTTTAAATTTATGATCAATCCTCAAATAACCCGGAAATGATAATATTTCTTTGTGTCCATCTAGTAAACCTTGAAAAAAATCTGATCCTCCACGTCCTCCAGCTACCAAAAGAACTGTCTTCATTTTTTGTTATAAAATCTAAACTTCGAAAATTTAAAAGTTTTTAAAATTTTTTTTAAAAAAAGAACACAATCTTTAGGATTTTTCCCTATAGCAGTTTCTGCAGCCAAAACTAAACCATCGGCACCCATCTCTAATGAATTAAATATATCATTTGCCTCTCCTCTAGTAGGTAGGTTATTCTGAATCATGCTTTCTAGCAAATTAGTTGCTACAAAAATATTTTTATTTACATGTTTATTTTTAATTTGAAAAAGTTGTCTTTGAGCTATTGGGATATTTTCAATACTAATTTCTTTAGATAAATCTCCACGATCAATTAAAAAATTTTTTCCGTGTTTGATCATTTTATTAAAATTTTTAACTGCATTTTTGGTTTCTATTTTAAAAATTTTGTTTTCTTTTTTTAATAACTGATTAAATTTAATTATATCCTCTACGGAATTTGTAAATGATAGAGCAAAATTTTTAATTTTATATTTTTTTCCTATTTCAATAGCTTTAAAATCTTTATCGGTTAAATACAAAAGTTTAATTTTTCTATTTTCTAAATGTACTCCTTTGTTATTCTCTAACTTTCCTGATCTAATTACTTTTGCTTTTATTTTATAATTTATTTTTATAATTTTTATTAATAAGCCATCAAATCCAATATTTAAAATATCACCAACTTTTAGAGAACTAAAAACTTTGGATGGATAAAGTGCAAAGTTGCCTTTTATTTCATTTATATAAATAATCTGTCCTAGCTTATAATCTTTTGTTTTTTTAATTTTTGTTCTAATTTGAGCACCTTCCGTGTCTATACATATTGGTGTTTTGCAATTTTTTTTTTATAATTTTAATATTTTTTTCTAATTTTTTGATCGACAAATGTGACATATTAAGTCTGATCAAATCTATTTCCCTTGAGGCAAAATTCAAAAAATTTTTATTTATACTGCTAGGACCTAATGTTGATATAATTTTCATTTAAAATTTTTTACCAATTATAATTAAAATACTTGTCGTTATGATTTTTTCTAACCATCTCTTTTTCATTGTGAGGTAATGTTAAACAATTAGCTATATATGACTCATTTTTTCCAATTCCTTTAAAACCATTCCATACATTTGGTGGTATAGTTATTAGTGAGTAATTTTTTGGTGACAGAAGAATTTCTTCATATTTGTTTATAGTGCTGCTTTCTTTTCTGTCATCAAACAAAACCAATTTTACTTCTCCAAACATACAAGCGTAATTCAAATAAGACTCTTTATGTAAATGCCATGCTTTTATTTTATTTTCATATATTGTAGAAAAATATACCTCACCAAAACTTTTAAAAACTTGACTATCATTTCTTAACATATGCATAACCTTGCCACGGTCATCTGAAATAATTTTTAATTTAGAAATTTTAACACCTTCGATCATGACTTTATATTTTTAAAATAGTTAATAATATATTTTTTAATTTTCTACAAAAAAAAAGAGGAATTGAAAACCATGCATTTGGATAAACTAAATTAAATAAAAAATGTTTTTTAAAATTAACATATTCTAATCCGCCACTCTTACCACTTATCAATATTTTTGCAAAAAAATTAAAAAAATTTCTTAAGGCATAATTTTTATTTACAATATATCTCTCAATGCTTAAACCTTTTGACCTATAATAATCTAAGGCCTCAGGAATTCTCACGATTTCAACAAATGGATATAAACTTACCCATTCCCTAACCCCATAAAGATTTACACTTAAAGGTTTTGAGCAAATATATGCATTTGAATTTGAAAATGCTTCACAAAAAACTTTAATAAAAAAACAAGTATTTTCAAAATTAGACCAAGTTCTTTTATCTTTAATTAGTTTTTTATCAATTACATGCAAATTTTTTTCCCACTTTTTTCTTTTAAATACACAAACAAATATTCCCAATAAATAATCAAATGACACCTCTTTATCAAGAATTCCAAAAAAATTTGTTTTTCTATCTCTCTTTAACTTTGAGTGTGGTATCATTGAATTTGGCAGATTTTTAGTATTAAAAGGTTTGGGAAATTTTTGAAGATGTGATGAGTCTAAATGAAAAGAATTAACCCAAAAAAAATCTACATCTTTGTTATTATTCATTTTATTTATTAAAGTTTTAATTGAATTTCTAACAAGTAAATCATCGTCACCTAAAAACCATATAAACTCACCTGAGGCCATTTTTGAAACTTTTAATAAATTTAATGCAAAGCCAAGATTTTTTTTATTTCTGTTGAATTTTATATTCAATTTTTTTTTATAAGGAGCTATTAATTTTTTGATGTTTGCTTTTGAAGAATTATCTGAAATACATACCTCAAAATTTTTATAATCTTGCAAACAAAGAGAGTTTAAACAATTTAAAAGATGATCAGGTCTATTATAAGTGGGAATACATACTGATAATTTCATTTTAATATTTATCTAAGTAATTTTCTTCTTCTTAATAATTTTCTTATCTTTGTGGCAGATATAAGCTCAATTTCTCTAGCTAAGTTAACTTTTTTAATTTTATATCCGACAGTTCTTCCATAATTTATCTCACAGATATTTGGAGCTTTTGTAATTAATATCCTATTTTTAAATTCAATTAAATTATCAGAAATATTTTTTTTTACTTGTTTATAAGTATATGGATTGTCGCCCAAGCCATGAACATCTTTGACTTGAATATTAACTTGGCCATATTTAATGAAAATTTTCTCAAATAATTTTCTATGACCTAAATGCCAAGGCTGAAATCTCCCTAACATAAAAGAGGTTGGCTTTTGGTTGTCCCATTTGTATTTAATAACTTTATCCAACACCAAATACTTCCATAAATCTGCGTTTTGTGTTGTTATTTTGAGATCAAACTTTTTTGGTTTTTTAAATTTTTGATTCATGCTTGGGTATCTACTTTTTTTGATTGTATCCATCCAAAAAATAAAATCTGGATTAAAAATTTTTATTTGCTCGTCCATTGGACAAACAAAATCTGCAATTACATATTTATTTTTAGATTTTTCTGCAAAATATTTCATTCTTCTTACTTGCCTAAGAATTCCAATTTTACTAAAATCCCAATCACTATATTTTCCTCTGATTTTATCTGCATTTAACCAATCTGCATTTAGAATTTTTACTAATTTTTTTGCAAGTGTCGTTTTACCGGACCCGGGAAGGCCCATTATCAAAATTATTTTTTTTTTCATTAAAGATATTTACCAAAAAAATTGGTTTTGCGATCTTCTTAAATATTTTACATATAAAATCAATATCTTTAAAATTTAAATTAGCATGATTAGGTAAATATAAACCATACTTGTCTACAAACTCAGAATTTTTCAAATTTGCTTTAATTATTTTAGTTTGCTTTATAAAAGGTTGGCGATTCATATTACCACAAATAAGTGGTCTACTTTGAATATTTTTATTCTTAAGGTATCGGAAAACTTCTAGTCTATTTTTTACAAAAGTTGCATAACCAAAACTAGAGGTCAGAGTAAGATCACTTGTCTGGGACCAATAATTTTTAAGTTGACTTTTGTAATAGTTATAATTTTTAAATCTTATCCTTGAAATTTTATTTATTTTTTTAATTTGATTTAAACCAATTTCAGCATTGAAATCTGTAGATCTAATATTTAATCCAGAATAGTAAAATGTATAAAGCGACTTAAATTCATCTATTTTAAATTTTTTCTCTAATTTTCTTTTAAATTTTAAATCAACATCTCTAGCCCATCCATGAGATCTGATTGCTAAAGCAATATTATTAAATTTATTATTATTTGTTGATACAATGCCACCCTCTATAGTTGATATATGATGACCATAGTAAAAAGAATGGGAAGAAGCTAAACTATTATTTCCTAATTTTTTTTTATTTTTTTCACTACCCATGCTTTCACAATTGTCTTCAATTATTTCAAATTTATATTTTTTTTGGATTTTTTTCATATTTTTGAAATCATTAGAATGTCCTAAAACATTAACAACGACGACTAATCCAGGATTATATTTTTTACAAATTTTTTCTAATTGACTTATATCCAATCCCAAATTCGTAGAGTCGCAATCACAAAGGATTATTTTATACCCAAGCTGCAAAAATGGACTCACAGTAGTTGACCAAGAAACAGCTGGTAATACTACTGTTTTATTCCTTAAAAAATTTCCTTCCAGCAAAGTTTGGGCAATCAACAGATTTGCCGATGAGCCTGAGTTAACAAATACAGAATAATTCCTTCCTAAATAATTAGAAAATTTTTTTTCAAATTTTTTTGTATTTTTTGATTGAGTTAATATTTTTCTTTTTTTTAAAAAATTAATCATTATTTGATAATCTTTTAAATTAATTGTGCCTTCTGCTAACTTATAGTGTTTCATTTTTTTTTGTTATTTTTTTATCAAAAGTAATTAAACAATTAATTATATAATTTACATTTTTTTTACTTAAATCAGGGAAAAAGGGGAGTGATACAATTTTTTTCCAACTTTGATATGCATTAGTTAATTTACCATTTTTATATTTTTTATATAATTTGTTTAAAGGTAAAGGAATGAAATGAACGGCAGTACTAATATTTTTTTTCTTTAAATAATTTATTAAATCATCTCTATATTTGCAATTTATTGAAAATAACCAATAAGACGAATTTTTTAACTTATATGGATATGTAGTTGTTATATAATTACATCTTTTTATTCCTTTAACATAATGTTTTAAAATATTCTCACGTTTTTTGTTTAAAGAATTTATTTTTTTTAATTGTGCTAAACCAATAGCTGCCATTAAATCGTTCATATTATATTTGTAACCTAAATTTTTAATTTCATAATTCCAATGTTTGGTGAAAGTTTTTTTTTTTTCAAAACTTAATTTATGCCTTTTCCAAGGATCTATATCCCATCCATGAAAACTTAATGATTTTAATTTTTCATAATCTTTTTTTTTGTCCAAAACAATCATACCACCATCACCTGTTGTCATTATCTTTTTTTCCTCAAAACTAAAACAAGCTATATCAGACCAATTCCCAATTTTTTTATTTTTATATGTTGCACCACACGTTTCAGCACAATCCTCAATTAAAAAAAGCTTTTTCTCTTTTGCCCATTTTTGTAACAAATCCATAGAACACAAATGTCCACCCATGTGGACACATATCAATGCAACACAATCTTTGGAATATTTTTTTTTCAAGTCATTTAAATTGATATTCAAATCATAAGAATTTACGTCCACAAATACTGGAATTAATCCACAATACAATACAGCTGCTGCAGTAGCACTAAAAGTAATTGAAGGAACCAACACTTTTTTTCCTTTTTTAAAATTTTGTGAAAGAAGAGCTAAATGTAAAGCAGCAGTTCCAGAATTTACTCCTACAGCATATTTTCTTCCAATAAATTTTGAAAACTTATTTTCAAATTCATTAACCTTGTTTCCATAGCCCAGCCAAGATGTTTTAAATATTTGATTTATATTTTTAAGTTCTTCTTTGCCAATAGAAGGTTTAAATAATCTAATTTTTTTTGTGTCTGACATTAATAAATTTTTTCTTATACTCGCTTATTTGTTTAAAAGTGAAATCAACAATATTTTTTCCATTATTCTTATAAAAAAAATGGTACCAATCCAAAGACATTTTCAAAGCTGTTTTAGCATTCATACGAGTTTGCCATCTCAGTTGTTTTTTAGACTTAGAACTATCAAGTGCCAAATGTTCAGACTCATAATACCTCTGCTTAATAATATTGATTTTTGAATTTGATTTAAGAATTTTTTTTGCAAATTTTGCCACATCTAACACTTTCATATTATTTTTTATATTAGGACCAAAGTTCCAAGCACCAATATATTTTTTTGATTTATAAAGTTTTTCAGCTAAATTAATATATCCAAACAATGGCTCTATTACATGTTGCCACGGACGTGTTGCTTTTGGACTTCTAATGGTAAGATTTTTATTAAATATAAATAACTCAGCACAATCCTTAACTATTCTATCTTTAGTCCAATCTCCACCACCTATACAATTTCCAGATCTAACTGTCGCAACGTTGCATTTAGTTGATTTCAAAAAAGAATGAAAATAACTATGTGAAATAATTTCACACGCAGCTTTACTACCACTATAAATATCATAACCACCAAGAGAATCTAATTCTTTAAATTTTTTCTTTTTTTCTAAATTTAAATACACCTTGTCAGTAGTAACAATTATAGATGATTTTACAGACTTGCATTCTTTTAAAATATGCAAGATATTTGATGTTCCAATAATATTTGTCTCTAATGTACTTCTTGGCCTTTCATAGCTTTCGAGCACACTAGACTGAGCTGCTAAATGAAATAATATATCAGGTTTAAAATCATTTATTGATTTTTTTAACTTATTATAATCAACAATATTTGATCTTATATCTTTTACTAAAAATTTTTTTAAAGAACAATTATCAAAAAAATTTGGTTTAGAAATTGGATCTAGAGAATATCCAACTATCTTTGCACCCATCTGATTTAAAATTAAAGATAACCAGCTACCTTTAAAACCAGTATGGCCAGTCAAAAAAATTTTTTTATTATACCAAAAATTTTTTTTCATTATTAAGTTTTTTTTTAATTTTATTGATAAAACTAAATCCTTTATTGTTTTTTTTTTCAATTAATAATTTAATGTCCTTTTGATTATCAATGGAATACCATCTACCAACCAACTCTTTAAAAGAGGTTTTGTACTTTTTAATTATTAAAGGATAAAATTCTTTCTCAAAATTCTTATAATTTTTAAAATTATGTTTTAAAATATCTTTATTCATAATTGAAATGCCGGAATATATGTAACCAATAAATTTTTCGTCCCTTTTACACTTTGCAGAATTAAAAACAAGATCTCTTTCAAAATTTACAATTTTATTATTTTTTATTCCAACTATCCCATAATTCAAAATTGCTTCACAGCCAATAAAAGTAATTTTGGCTTTGTTTTGTATATGAGATTTAAAAATTTTCTCTAAATTAAAATCAAATATTGCATCACCATTAAGCAATATAAAATTTTTCGAAATAATTTTATTTTTAATTTTATAAATTCGTTTTGATATCGATGTATTGACGCCTGTTTGGATTACATCAAATTTATAATTAGAATTTTTATTGTTAATTTTTTTTATATATTTTTTGATCTCAATTCCTTTGTATCCTGTGGGTAAAATAAAATGATTAAACCCCTTGCTTATAAGGATATTTATTATGTACCAAATTATTGGTTTATTATGGATACTCACTAAAGCTTTTGGTATTTTCTTACCTAGGCTTCCTAAGCGTGTTCCTTTTCCACCACAAAGTATGACTGCTGAATTCATGGATTTTAATTCCATTTTGATTTTTTAAAAATAACATGAACCTGTGATGACATTTTTTTTTTATCCACACTTAGTTGCAAATCATCAATAATCAATTTAAATTTATTTAAAATTTTATTCAAGCCAAGTGAGGATTTTTTAGTCATATTAACAGAAAAAGATCTGAACAAATCCATTATATCAGTTCCAAACCACCACTCAGCTAAAGATAAAAATTTGTATTTTTTCATAAATAATTTCAGGGATTTCTCTGTAAACAAATGAGTATGACCACCACCTAGAAGTCTATTAAAAACCTTTTCATAACTATTTTCTATTAAACATGAAATTGAAAACATTGGTACACACAAATAAACATACACTATATTTTTGTTACCCATAATTTTTTTCATTAAATCATGAGGGTCAACTAAATGCTCCAAAACTCCAATTAAAATTATACATTTTGCATCTGTATTAGAAACAATACTTAAAATGTTTTCTTGATTTACATATTCTATAGTATTGGGATTTTTATTATATTTTTTGAAAATAAATTTACCAAACTCTATTTGGGATCTAGAAACTTCAACACCATGTACTTTTTTAATTCCATGATCAATCAAAGAAGAAACTAAGTAACCAGATCCACAACCAAAATCTAGAACGGAAATTTTTTTGATATTTCTTATATTTTTAAATAAAAATTTTACTTTAGGGTCATAAATACTTTTTTGTCTTTCTTTAAATAATTTTAGATCATTTGATTTATACGTTTGCGAATAGTTAATTTTATCTGAATGATAAACTTCTTTACTAAATTCAATTGTGTCTTCGTGACACCCATTTATATGGGAACAATAATTACATATAACGTACTTCATTTGATGATTTATAAAAAATTCACCTTGAAGCTTACGTTTACAAATTTTGCAAATTTTTCTCTTAGGCTGCTTTTTATAAATTCTTAATATTTGTTTTTGCTTTTTCAATAGCTCGTCATTATTTGAAAAAAAATTTTTTTTGATATGAAATATGTCTATAGATTTTTTTCCAAATTTTAATTTCATTTTTCTAAAGCTTACTTAAATCTAAAATGTGTTTATCATATGAGCGCAAATAATTTTTACAAAATAATTTTCTCATTCTTTGAACCTTTTTTGAATTCCACCATTTTTCTATATTATAATAATTGATATTTAAAAAGCTTGATAAAGACTCAGTTGATATATGGGCTATATCTACTTTTTTCAATTTATTTATAATTTTCTTTCCACTTGGTCTTATCGGAGAATAACCCTGGTCTAATAATAATAATACCGGTCGATTCAAAAACATTGCCTCTAAAAAACCAGTTGAATTTAAAGTTTCTATAGAAATTAAGAAATTATGAAAATAGGTATTTTTTTTTGAAATCATAAAATTAACAATCGAATTTTTTTTTCTTATTGCATCTCTCACATATGAAACATCTCTTGTTTCCAAATATTTAATTGTTACATCTTTTTTTATATCTTTATTAAGATTTAAAACAATTTCATTAATATTATTAATATAATCTTTAACTTGATTACAATGTCTCGGTCTACCTCCAGCAATATCCCCTGGTTCCAACTTGAATTCTGTAGTTGGAATTACTATTCCAAATTTATTTTTAGATGAAAAAATGTGTGATTTTTTAATATTGTATTTTTGAAAATAATAAGAAGTTATTTTTTTTGATTTATCTTTCCAGCCCCAAGTAAAAAATTTGTCTGATACTTTTATATCTAATTTTTCAGCAATAAAATTATCTGCTAAACCATAAGATCCCCCATGTTGAAATATATAATAGAAGGATCCATTTTCTACTTTAATCGCTGTGTATAAATTAAAAATGTCATTAAAATGATGATCTAAACTTGTTAAAATTAACTTTGGATTTTTAGGTAAAGATAACTTATTTAAAAATTCTATATTTTCTTTTAAGTTTTCTAAAAAAGATTTAGGAAAATTATAAATTAATTGTTTATTAAGAAATTTTGTAAATTTCGAATTACCTTTAAAATTAAACATTTTTTTTCTTAGTTTTAAATTTATATTATTTTCATTCATAATTAACCCATCATAATTCATATGATAGGGCAACAAAAACTGTTTGTTTTTAATCTTAAATAAAATTTTTGAAATTATTGGCAAATAAATGTTCTGGGAATAAAAATTTTTTGATGAAAAAATTGATAAAAATTTATTTATTAAAATAATAAATTTCAATTTTAATTCACTCTTGGTGCAACTACTATTAGGAAAATTTATTTTTTGTTTTTTAATTTTTTTTTTCAAAAAATTTTTTTCTTTGATAATCTCTGAAAAAACCCAATTATTCCATTCTTTCTGAAAAATAATGTTGGTACAATAATCTTTTGTTGAGACAGGTATAAATTGTATTTGATCGTATTCATAAATAATACAATCCTTTATTTTTTTATTTTTTTTTGCAAAATTGACTTGTTCCCACCTATCATAATAAAAAACTAAAAACTTCCACAGCCATCGCGTCAAAATTATATTATAAAATTTCTTCGAAAATTTAGATTTGTATTGTTTATTTAAAATTCTTTGAAAAAGATGTAAATAAATTTTGTGTAAATTTAAAAGATACTTTAAATCTTTATCAATTTTTTTTTTGTTATCCCAATGATATTGTAAAATATTAAATTTACTATAATTTTTATTAAATAATAAATTATTTTTAATACACCAACTGCCTAAATATATATTATCTTTATTAAATAATTTTTCTTTATCTGAAATAATTAATTTCATTTAACAATATGATTTCAGAAAATCTTTCTATGATTTATTAATCGAGTAAATTTTAAATCTTCTTTGCTATCAATCTCCATAGATTTCGGTTTAGACATAAAAAAAACACCTAATTTATTGAATAGACGATTATTATATTTTTCAAAACCCTTTTTTTTAAATATATAGATAGCTCCATTTTCTATTATCAAATCATTTGTAAATTGGCTTCTAATTCTTCTCTTTAAGCTATAACTTACTGGTTTTAATTTTGGCTTATCCCTCCAAATTGTTAGCTTATCTCTATATGCAGAAAACATTGAATCTAATTTATTTTTTTCAAATTTTTTAATTGCTCTATCTATTTCCTTAGCATCTCTAAAAGGAGAGGTTGGCTGTAAAAGAACTATATTTTTAATTTTGAACTTTTTATTTTTACAAATGTGATTAACTGCGTTTTTTACAGCTGACTCGGTGCTGTTATGGTCTTGACATAAATTTTTTGGTCTTCTGATGTGAATAATTTTTTTAGTATCCTTTTTTAATAGTTCAGGAATATCAGTTGTGATTAATATTTTATTTATTTTTTTTGAATTTAAAGCTGCATCTAAAGTAAAGTTAAACATTGTTTTGCCATTTATTTTTTGAAGATTTTTTTTTATTAATCTTTTTGAATTTTTTCTTGCTGGAATAATTGCAACATAATTTAGCTTATTTAATCTAGACATTCTTTAATTATTCTATTTATTTTCTCAAATGTATTGAACTCAGTATCATAATAAAGCATATAATCACGTAATTTTTTTGATGAAACCAGGTATTCATTATTTTCCATTGATATCAAATAATCTATTTTTCTTTTAAAATTATCATATCCTCTTTTATTTAAAGTTAAAAAGTATTCTGAGTCTATTAATGGATTTAATTCTATATATCTATTATATTTTTTTTGAGCATTTATTTTAATATTGAAATCTTGCTTATAATTACAAACTAAAATTTTTTTACCTTTTGCAAATGCCTCGAGCAACAAAGTAGATCGAGAACCAATTATTATATTACAATTATACATTGTATGATAATTTGCAAACTCATTAACTTTAGTGGTTGTGAATGAAATATTATTTAAATCAAAAAATATTTTTTTGTAAAAATCTATTTCCTTTTTCCCTCTATCACTTTCTGGGTCTCGCTTAATTAAAATAACAACACTTAGATTATTTTCTAATGAATATTTTTTAATGTTTTCTGCTATAGTTTTTAAAGATAAAATTCTTTGGTTATAAACTGGATCATTCTTAACTGGTAAATTTTCTGATATTAAACCAATATCAAATTTTTTAATTTTATTCATTTTATTAATTTCATTTTCAGCTAAATATTGTCTTAATGAACCTGCGATATAAAATTTTTCAACCTTAAATCCTATTTGGTTAAAATGATCTATTGTTTGTTTTCCAAAACAAATATAGTTTTTGATAACTATATTCTTGGCATTGAATTCACTTAAATAACTTTCGTCTCTATAAGCATTTTGAACTGTTAAAAATTTATATTGTTTTGATAAGACCTTTGATAATTTATGAAAATCAAAATTATTATCAGAAAACGTTATAATCAGTTTAGGATTTACTTCCTTTATTAGGGCAATCCAATAACACAAGCTCATATTGCCTTTTAAAATCTCTAGAAAACATGATTTTATTATTGAAAATGATATGTATATGTGTTCAATTGATCTTCCCTCAGCAGGAATATCTATAAAAAAAATATTTTTGTATTTAAAAAAATTTAAAAGATATCTGCCCGTTAACCTATCAAAAATAATGACTGGTTTATTTATTTTTTTTAAGTATTTTATATTAACATTTTTATAAGATTTTATTGATAACAGCTTTTGTTTTAAAAAATTTACAATTCTAATCATTAACTATGACTTTATATATAGTCAACTTTATGATCTTTGATATGTTCTCTTAACTTTTTGGCAATAGGTTTTTCTTCATCTAATATTTTTCCAATAGAAGGTTTTCCAATAGACTTTTCCATTGTTCTTATGAC
>MDTG01012144.1_pt1 | contig 18894 bp, 21 predicted proteins | sample 811421 | NCBI WGS metagenome assembly MDTG01 (sample SAMN05326645, study PRJNA326480) | marine metagenome | isolation source: seawater | place: Pacific Ocean: South East | collected 2011
CAACAACTTCGTAAATCATATGGTGTAGTCCTGACCCGTCGTCAGTATCACCAATATACATGCCAGGTCTTTTTCTAACAGCGTCAAGTCCTTTTAAAACTTTTATAGAATCAGCATCATAATCAGTATTTTGAGTTTCAGTTACTTTTGAATTCAATTTATCTCCTTTAAGATATATTAATAATATTATATCATTTATTTCTATTTTTCAGCTACATATCATTAATATTTAGAAACAAAATTTGGTCAAAAAATTTAAAATCTTTTGTCAAATAATTACATGATACATCAGTTATCCAGGTTTGGATATTTAATTTTATTAGTTCATCAAGTATAATTTCTACATAAGTTTCATCTAAATGAGCAAAAAGATCATCAAGCAAAAAGATTATATTTAAAACGTTCTTATCTTTTAAAAGTAAAATAAATAAAAAAATTATTGTAACCATAATTATTTTCTGCTCTCCAGTAGAACAATTATTCGCAAACATATTTTTTTTCTTAATTAAAACCTTTAAGTCTGTTCTATTTATTCCGAACTGAGTTCTTCCAATAATAGAATCAATTTTTCGGTTTTCAAATAATTTTTTTACTATGATTTTTTCTACCTCAATTGCAGGCTTTTGTTCAAAATAACTATCTATTATTCCATCTAATGAAAGTTCTATTTCAGGAAATGTTAAATGATTTGTTGCAGAAAATTTATTAACTTTTTTAAGGAACTGTCTCCTAGAATCACAAATTATCGCTCCTAAGGCACTCATTTTTGTTTCTATTGTATCTAACCATTTTTTTTGTGACCCAAAGATTGAAAAAGATTTTATGATTTTCAATCTTTCCTTTTGAAGTTTCTGATAATTCGTCAAATTTCTTTTATGATCCTTGTCAACATGAAAAATTAAAGAATCAAAAAAATTTCTTCTCTCTGATGAGCTTCCATTAAATATGTTGTACATATAAGGGAGCAACCAAAAAATCTTAATATGTTCTGCTAAATTTATTTTTGATTCAGTTTTACCATCGACTTTTAATATTTTTTTAAAGTTATCTTCTTTTGATATTAATCCAATCCCAAATTTAATTACTTTTTTAAGTTTAAGTTGAAGAATAACTGCAAATTCATGAACTTTTGAATTTTGATTAACCAAAGAATTAAGGTGTGAATTTCTCATTCCTGAATTAGTTGTTAGTAAAGAAATGGATTCTAAAATATTTGTCTTTCCTGAACCATTCTTTCCAGAAATAAAAATAATATTTTTTTCTGTCTCAATTTTTAAAGATCTGTGATTCCTATAATTGGATAGAAAAAGTTCTAATACCCTTATATTTCTTGACATAAATTATTAGGATCTCATTTGCATTATCAAGTACAATGAATTAGGTGAGTTTTCAGATTTTAAAATCGTAGGAGCAGTGTTTTCAGAGAATGATAAAGAAACCTCGCCTACTCTAAAAACGTTCAACACATCAAGAATATATTTTGCATTGAAATTAATATTTATATTTGGGCCAGCATATTTGACTTTAATTTGCTCAGTCCCTGCAGATTTCTCTTGTCCAAAAGAACTTACTATGCATAAATCATTTGAAATTTCTAATTTTACTGTCCTGAATTTCTCCAAAGATACTGTAGACACCCTATCAATTGTCTCAGAAAATGCTTTGCAGTCTGTTTTCATTATTAAATCATTAGTTTTTGGTATCACACTTTCATAGTCAGGAAAAGATGCATTTAAGAGTTTAGAAGTAATAATTAGATCATCCAATGATAATTGTATTTTAGATTTAGATACTTTTAACTCAACTTTCTTATCAAATCCCTCAAGCAATTTTGATATTTCAAAAATAGTCTTTTTGGGAATTATAATACCTTTAAAATCATTGATTTTTTCAGTAATTTTTAATTGGCACCTTGAAAGTCTGTGACCATCTGTGGCAACTGAACTTAAGTTATTCAAGTTGTTATGTAGATAAATTCCATTTAAATATTGCCTAGACTCGTCAACACCCATAGAAAATTTACAATTGTTAATTAGATATGATAAATCTTTTGCATTTATTATTATATTATTTTCAAAGGCCTCATTTTCCATAACTGGAAAATCAGAAGCCGGCAAATAACCAATTGAAAACTTAGAATTTCTAAAAGATATAAAGACTTGTCCTGAATCCTTTTCTTCTCTAAAGTCTAGTTCGGAGTTTTCAGGAGCTTTTCTTACAATATCAAATAATAATTGAGATGGTAGGGTTAATTCTCCATTCTCGTTAATTTTTGCATGTATTTTTTCAGAAATTTCTAGAGCTAAATCAGTAGCTGTTATTTCAATACAATTATCAAATGTCTTTATTCTAACATTTGAAAGAATTGGAATCGTGTTTCTTTTTTCAACTACACTTTGAAAATGACTTAAGCATAGATAAAGATTTTTTTTTGAAACACTAAAATCCATATCAAGATTCTAACATCCTTATAAGAAGTTCTACATCTTCGTCAAAACTTACGTCATGGTTTCTTAGCTCCTCAACTTTTTTTACAGCGTGAATTACCGTTGTATGATCTCTATTTCCAAACCTTCTCCCAATTTCAGGTAACGATCGAGAAGTTAGGTTTTTTGAAAGATACATTGCAATCTGCCTTGGTCTCACAACTGTTCTAGAACGTCTTGCGGAACTCATATCCGACATTTTTACATTAAAATGCTCAGAAACTTTTTTTTGTATCTGTTCAATGTTAACCTTTCTTTGAGAAGATTTCAGAAGATCCCGCAATAAATCATGAGTCATTTCAATGTTAATTTCTTTCCCAACTAAAGATGAAAAGGCAGTTATCCTGTTAAGTGCTCCTTCAAGTTCTCTGACATTAGTAGTAATTTTATGTGCTAAAAATTCCAAGACATTTTCAGGTATCTTTGTGTCCACTTTCTCAGCTTTTGCATGCAAAATACTTAATCTAAGTTCATAAGTTAAGGGGTGTATATCCGCAACCAAACCCCAACCTAACCTAGACCTCATTCTTTCCTCTATACCCTCTAAATCTTGAGGAGATTTATCTGCAGAGATTATTAATTGTTTATTTTGATCAACTAATGCATTAAAGGTATGGAAAAATTCTTCTTGTGTAGATTCTTTTCCCGAAATAAATTGAACATCATCTATCATTAAAACATCTACAGTTCTGAACTGCTCTTTGAATGCTACAGTATCTTTAAATCTCAGAGCTTTAATAAAGTGATACATGAATTTTTCTGCTGAAAGATAAATTACTCTTCTAACTGGGTTCATTCGTTTGATTTCATGAGCGATAGCATGCATCAAATGAGTTTTCCCTAAACCAACACCTCCATATAAAAATAATGGATTGAATGGGACATCTTGTGATTCAGCAACTCTTCTAGCAGCTGCAAATGCAAGCTCATTTGGTTTGCCAACAATGAAGTTTGAAAATGTGAATCTTTGATCCAAACTTGCTCCAATATTCTCATTTAAATCATAACCTTTGGAAACATTTTTATTTAAAATAGAACTATCAACTCTTTTGGAACTACTATGAATCGTGTTATTCTGATATGATTGGTCTTTAACAATTACAATCTTAAACTTCACAATACACTTATTTTGATTAAACCAATGATCTTTTAATAAATCTAGATATTCACCATTAATTCTTGTTTTAATAAACTGGTTAGGTACACTAAGAGTCAAAATTCCGGAATTAAAACTAATTAAACTTATGGGTTTAAACCAACTCTTAAATAGTGCGTCGCCAACTTTTTGTCTTATCTTTCCTCGAACAGCAGCCCACTGAGCTTGAATCTCGTTAAAGTTATATTCCTCAGATTCTACCATTATCAACCTTGTCTCCAAGGTAAATTTGAGAACTTCCAACCAGAAGAATTAGATCTATGTTCATTTTGATTATGAGTACCTTCAAAGCCATCAATACAATTAAAACATTTTTTATAGCCTTTTGAAGTCAAAAACTCTGCTGCAGATTTTGATCTTCCTCCTGATCTGCACAATATTATTATAGTGCTGTCTTTATCAACAGGTGAATCTTGAAGCTCATTGAGAAAATTTTCATTAATAGACATTGAAGGATATAGCTGCCACTCAATAAAAATTGGTGTTTTATTCAAAACCTCAAGTTTAGGAACACCAACAAACTGCCATTCAGGTTGAGTTCTGCAATCAATTAAAAAACTTTGTTTTTCTTTAGAAAGAAGGTCCCAACTTTCTGACGGACTTAGATCTCCAGCGTAATCAAGTTTAGACATTTTCCTCCAAAGAATTAAAATAATAGATTAACTTATTTAAAAATTGAATCAATAAGCAAATATGAAATTTGCTAATTTATTTAATATCTTTGATCTTTTTTGATATTCTAGACAAAATTCTCGAAGCAGTATTCTTCTTAAAAAGACCTGTATTTACTGATTTAGAAAGGTTTGGCTCGAGCTCAGTAAATAATTTTTTTGCTTCTTGAGAGTCTTTTTTACTGATCGTCTGAGTTAATTTCTTAATCATACTTTTAACCCGTGACCTTTTAATTTTATTTACTTCAGATCGTTTTATATTTTGAAGTATTCTTTTTTTTGCAGATCGTATATTAGCCATAATTCAATTTCAAAGGTATGTATACTCCGGCAGAAACATAAGGTCAAGAGGAAGAAAAATTATTTAGGCTTAATTTTAATTGTCAAATACACTTTTTTATTTTTTTGTTCATATTCAAGTTGTAAAATTTCATAATCTCTAACATATTTTTTTTTACTTATCATTTTCCAACCAAAATTTGGAAGAACGGTTTCATAATAATCTTTAACTGCGCCAAGTTTAACGATGCCTGACAAATTCACTGTGACTAATCTGCCATCAGCTTTATCAAAAATAATCAAATTTTCTTCATCAATCGTCAAGGAGTTAAAAATAGGCAAATCTTCAATTCCTGTTATAAAGCTTGTTTCACTATTTATTTGAAATGACAAAACTAAAGTAATGAATATAAAGACAGAATTAATTTTTTTCATTTTTGACAATTACCACAAAAAAATGTAGATCTCCCACTAATATATTCTTTTTTAATCTTTCCTGCATCTTTACATTTATAACAAGTTTTATTTTCACGGTCATAAACTTTCAATCTATTTTTAAAATAACCTAGTTTACCTTCTGGATTTTTAAAATCTTTTAGACTTGTACCCCCAAGTTTTATCGCTTTAATTAAAATTTTTTTAGTTGAAACCACTAATTTGTTAATCTCTGAATTTTTAATTTTGCTGGTATTTCTAAGAGGTGAAATATTCGAATCAAACAAAATTTCAGAGCAGTAAATATTCCCTAATCCAGCAATATTTTCCTGGTTCATTAAAAAATTTTTTATATTTTGATTTTTTTTTTTGATTTTTTCTATGACATAGTTTTCATTAAAATTTCTAAATAATGGATCAACTCCGAGTTTAAGTAAGTGTTTTGATTTTAGATAATCATTTTCTGGATAATATTTGACAAATCCGAACCTTCTTACATCATTGTATGTTAAAAAAAAATCTTCAAATTTAAAAATTATATGGTCATGTTTTTCTAGTATGTATTTTTTTTGTATTTTAAAAAATCCTGTCATACCTAAATGCATTAAAATTTTGCTGCCTGAACTAACCTCAAAAATTAGATATTTTCCTTTTCTATTAATTTTTTTTATGTAATTTTTTTCGATTTTTTTTAGATCCTGAGGAATTAAAAATCTTAATTTTTTACTTTTTAAGGAAACTTTAAGAATTTTACATTTTAATAATTTCGCGCTTAATGCTATTCTAATAGTCTCAACTTCAGGTAATTCAGGCATGAAAAAAAAATCAAATTTAAATTTAGAAAGTATAACATCTAAGGAAAAAAGAACCCTAGTAAAAAATATATTCACTCAAGTTTCAGAGAATTACGATTTTATGAATGATTTAATGTCTTTTGGGCTCCATAGATTTTGGAAAATACAGTTTTGTAGTTTCATGAATAATTCATCGGAGAAAAATGTTTTAGATTTAGCAGCAGGATCAGGTGACTTAACTAAAATAATTTGTGAGAATTTCAAGAATTTTGATGTAACTTTAACCGACAGCAACAAAAAAATGTTAAATGAAGCAAAAAAAAAATTGCGCAATCACAAACTTAAATTTGTTCAGAGTTTTGCTGAAAATCTTCCGTTTAAAAAAAATACTTTTGATTACATTGTTTGTGCTTTTGGGGTCAGGAATTTTTCAAACATGGACAAAGCGCTTTTTGAAATTCATAGAACCTTAAAATCAAAAGGTAAGTTTTTATGTTTAGAGTTTAGTAAGCCGAATAATGTATCTTTTCAAGTAGCATTTGAAATTTATGGGAAAATCATTCCCAAAATGGGGAAAATATTTGCAAATAACGAAAATGCTTATAAATATTTGATCGAAAGTATTAAAGCTTTTCCAAATCAGGACAAGTTTTCTAGCATACTTCAAAGACACAAACTTAAGAACATTGAATGTTATGACATACTGAATGGAATTGCTAGTATTCATATTGGAGAAAAATAATTTGACAAATTTAAAAAAAAAGAAAAGAATTTTGATAATCGCTACTGGTGGAATTGCAGTTTATAAAACTTTAGACCTCATTAGATTACTGTTAAGAAATGAATTCTCAGTAGATTGTATTTTAACTAAAAGTGTGGAAAAATTTGTGTCATTGATGACATTTGAAAGTTTACTTGGGAAAAAAATCTTCTCTGATTTATTTACTTTAGAAAATTCAGAGAAAATTAATCATATTGAACTTAGTCAAAATACAGATTTAATAATTGTGTGCCCGGCAACGGCTAATTTTATAAGTAAAATGGCTAATGGTATTGCAGATGACCTAGCTAGCACAGTGTTATTAGCAGCTAAATCTAAAGTTTTTGTGGCACCAGCTATGAATACTAATATGTTAACTAATGATGCAATAAAGGATAATCTTAAAACTTTAAGGAAAAGAGGGATTAAAATATTAACCACGTCTTTTGGAAAACTTGCATGCGGAGCAATAGGAAACGGAAAACTTTTGGAAGTTGAAAAAATTTTTGAACATATAAAAAGTCATTTTCTTTCTACAAATCTTTTAAAAGGAAAAAACGTTCTTGTAACAAGCGGACCATCTGTAGAAAAATTAGATCCCGTAAGATTTATAAGTAATTTTTCTTCGGGAAAACAGGGTTATGAAATTGCAAAAGCGCTGTCAAATGCAGGAGCAAGAACAACCCTGATAACTGGTCCGACTAACATTGATCCACCGTCAAATATTAAGATTATTAGAGTTAAAACAGGAGAAGATTTCTTGAATTCTTCTTTAAAAAATTTACCTGCAGATGTATTTATCTCAGTGGCTGCAATTTCTGATTGGAAAATATTCAAATATTCAAATGAAAAAATTAAAAAGAAAAAAAATATGAATTTAAAATTAGTCAAAAATGTCGATGTCTTAAAGACTATTTCGTACAGTGAATTAAGACCAAAATTAATAATAGGGTTCTCGGCAGAATCACAAGATCTTAAAAAAAATTCTTTAAAAAAAATCAAAGAAAAGAAATGTGATTGGATCCTTGCTAATTCTGTATCTGATCAAAAAGTCTTCAATAGTAATTCAAATAAAGTTTTATTTATTGAAAAAAATAAAGTTTTTGAATGGCCACTTTTGAAAAAATCCGAGGTTGCCAAAAGATTGGTAAAAAAAATAAGTGAATTCTTTAAAATTGAAAAGATTAAACAAAAGCAAAATGAATACAATTAAAATAAAATTTCTTGATAACGGGCAGGGTATTTATGAATTAAAAAAAGCGACGAAAGGAAGTGCTGGATTTGACCTAAAAGCAGCAGTTTCTAAACCAGTAATTATAAAATCTAGATATAGTGTATTAATTCCATGCGGAATTTCGATAGCATTACCCCCAAATCTAGAAGCTCAAGTTAGACCAAGATCAGGATTAGCTTTAAAAAACCAAATAACTGTTTTAAACTCTCCTGGAACAATAGATTCTGATTATCGCGGTGAGATATGTACAATTCTAATTAATCATGGAAGTAAGAAATTTGAAGTTCAACCAAAAATGAGAATTTCACAAATTATTTTTGCAGAGGTTGCTAATGTTAAATTACAGGAAGTTTCAACCTTAGATAAAACAAATCGAGGTGAAAGCGGTTTTGGGTCAACAGGTTTAGAGTAGGAGAATATATTGTTTAAATTTTCTAAAAAAATTATTTATGCTATTGAAGCAGTAATTGATATTGCATATCACACAGGAAAAGATCCTATTCAGAATATAGATGTTGCTAGAAGGCAAGGTATTCCAAAAAGATACCTCGAACAAACACTTCAGTCTCTTGTTCGAAGCAATATTTTAGTTGGTTCACGAGGTCCTAAGGGAGGGTATCGTCTCGCAAAGGAAAAACGAAAAATAAAAATTTCAGATATAATTCTATCGGTACAAAATTCAACAGTAAGTGATCAAAAAAATAAATCTCCTAAATCAGAAATATCTGAAAAAATTATTTATCCAATGCTTTCTGAAATTACAAATAATTCACTTAAAAAACTTGAGAGTATTTCTATTGAAGACATTTGTATGAAAGCAAGAAAATTAAATATCCCTTCAAATATTAAAAACAAAATTGACTTTGTTATTTAGAAAAAAATGAAAAAATTTATCTATAATTCTATCATTGAAACAATTGGAAATACACCTCTGGTAAGACTCAATAAATTAAAAAAAAAATTTAATTTATATGGTGATATTATTGCTAAATTAGAATTTTTTAATCCACTTGGATCAGTCAAAGATAGGATTGGTTTGGCCATGATTGAAGAAGCGGAAAAAAAGGGAATACTTCAATGCGATTCCACTATAATTGAACCTACATCTGGGAATACTGGAATTTCGCTTGCAGCAATTTGCGCTTCAAAAGGTTATAGGCTCATACTTACAATGCCAGAAAGCATGTCGAATGAAAGAAAAAAAATGCTGTTATTGTTAGGAGCAAATATAATTTTTACACCCTCAAAAGAAGGAATGTTAGGTGCAATTAAAAAAGCAAAAGAGCTTCAATCAAAATTCAAAAATAGTGTTATATTGCAACAATTCTCAAACTCAGCTAATCCTTCTATTCACTACAGCACAACGGCTAAAGAAATATGGAAAGATAGTCGTGGAAAAATTGATGTGATAGTTTCAGGGGTCGGTACAGGGGGCACATTAACTGGCATAGCAAAATATCTGAAAAAAAAAAATCCAAATATAAAAATTTTTGCTGTTGAACCAGAAGATTCAGCAGTACTTAGTGGTGGTCCACCTGGTTCTCATATGATTCAGGGCATAGGCGCAGGATTTATTCCAGACAATCTCAATACAAGTCTTATTGATGAAGTAATATCTATCAACAACTATACAGCTTTTGATTACTCAAAGAAACTAGCAAAGATTGAAGGTATTCCTGTTGGAATATCTTCAGGTGCTGCTGTTGCTGCTGCAGTTGAAATTAATGAAAAAAAAACTATGAAGAATAAAAATACTGTAGTAATTATTCCTTCATTTGCCGAAAGATATTTATCAACACCATTATTTTCTGACTTATGAAACAAATTAAGAGAATAACTAGATTAAATGAAAATCAAATAGAAAGATTTTCTAGACAAATCTTAATTAATGAGATCGGAAGCAAAGGACAAATAAAACTTATAAATACACCAATAATTGTAATTGGATGTGGGGGGCTTGGTACAACTGTTGCGACATATTTGTCGATGCTTGGCATTAACAATTTAGGACTGGCAGATCATGACACAGTATCATTAAGTAACCTTAACCGGCAGACTCTTTTCAATGAAAAAGACATTGATAATTCCAAAGTAAAAGTGATAAAAAAAAAATTACACCTTATCAATTCTGATATTAATCTAAAAATCTACGATAAAGAAATAACAACTAAAAATATTAACAATATAATAAAAAACTACAAAATAGTCCTAGATTGTACAGATAATTTTAAATCAAGATACTTAATCAATGATGCTTGTTTTAAAAATAAAAAAATATTAATTTCAGCTGCTCTTCATGGTTTTGAAATTCAATTATTTTGTTTTAAAGCTTGGATAAATACAAAAAATCCATGTTACAGGTGTATTTTTCCACAAAATGACTTAACTGAAAATATTGGAAATTGTAATAGTTTTGGAATAATTTCTTCTGTTGCTGGTTTAGGAGGTCTTTTTCAGTCACTTTGCGTCGTTAAAGCCATATTAAAAAAAGATCAACTTATGTACAATGAATTTTTATTGTATGATTGTTTAAATTTAAAACAGAGAAAAATTAGTTATCAAAAAGATCCTAACTGCTCGTTATGTAAAGTTTATAAATGAATGAAATTTTTTATATTTTAAATAGTCAGAAATATTCAGACATTTATTATTGTTTTTGTATGGCTTCGACAGCAGCAGCTTTAAGTAATAAAGTCACTATTTTTTTTTCAAGCTCTAATCTATCAATTTTTATTAAAGAAAAAGAATTGTACTGGGATGAAATAATGATAGAGAACGTAAAATCTCCAAAAATACAGGATATAGAAAATATTCGTCTTGGCCACGTGAGCTTTGAAGAACTTATTGAGAGTTCTAAAGAATTAAAAATAAATTTACTTTTCTGTTCAATGTTAGAAAAAAAATATTCAATAAAAAAATTCTATAAGAATCTGAAAATCAAATCCTCTAATTTAGGATATATTTTTTCAAAACAAAAAAAAGATTCTAAGATAATTTTTATATAATAGTTACTTTCACTTTATCTGGTGGGGTTAAGCCCATTGAAAATTTTTCAATGTTTTTTAAAACTCTCATACCCATAGCTTCTCTTGATTCTTTAGTGGCTGAACTTATGTGAGGCAGCAAAACAGCATTTTTAGAATCTAATAATTTTGCACTTACCTGAGGCTCATGTTCAAAAACATCTAAACCTACACCATGAATTTTTTTAGATGTAAGTTGATCGGCTAAAGCATTTTCATCAATAATTTCACCTCTTGAGGTATTGATTATTATACTAGTCTTTTTCATTAATTTAATTCGTCTTTTAGATAACAAATGAAAAGTTTCAGGAGTATAGGGACAATGAATTGATAGAATATCGATTTCTTTCAACATACCATTTAAATCTTTCCAATATTTAGCATTAAAATTTGATTCAATTTTTTGACTTAATCTTTTTCTGTTATGATAATTTATCTTTAGGCCAAGGGTTTTTGCCCTATTCGCAACAGCAGAACCAATTCTACCCATTCCAATTATTCCTAATTTTTTACCAAACAATCTTTCTCCGTGAGTAACGCTAGGGCCCCAACCATACCATTTGCCCATATATAATTTTTCTTCTGCAGCTTTAATTTTTCTTGAAAGCATTAGTATTAGTGTCAAAACAATATCAGCTGTATCTTCCGTTAATACTTCAGGAGTGTTTGTTACAACAATTTGATTTTCGTGTGCAGTTATTAAATCTATATTATCTACCCCATTACCAAAATTAGCAATTAGTTTAAGCTTTTTAGCTGACTTTAAAACTGAAGAGTCAATGGTATCAGAGATACAGGGTACTAAAATATCAATATGTTCAATTTTTTTTCGTAATTCTTTATAACTGAAAGGTTTATCTTTTGTATTTAAAACTACTTTAAAATTAGCAGTAAGTTTATTTTCTATTTTTTCTGGTAATTTTCTCGTTAAAAGGATGGTATAATTTTTTTTGTGCATAAATATATTTTTCCAATTTTCTTTTTAATATTAATATTTATATCAAATGAAATAGTCAGTTTGGAAAAAAAAAAATTTTTATCAACTAGATATAATGAAGTTAATGTTAGGAAAGGGCCGGGGAAAAATCACTACATAACAAGTATTTTTTTAAAAAAGTGTATTCCATTAAAAATAATTACAACATTTGATTCATGGGTAAAAATTATTGATTTTGATGGTGATATTGGGTGGATTTCAAAAAGTCAACTTTCTGAAAAAAAGTGCGGAATAATAATGAAAGATGCTCATCTTTATTCATTCCCTAATATTGAATCAAAAAAAAATGCTATCCTTAAAAAAGACTTAATAATTAAAGTAAAAAAATGTAAAAAGCATTGGTGTAAGATTAAACATAAAAATTTTTCTGGTTGGGTTGAAAAGAATTTTTTCTGGGGGCCAAGTTAAATTTTATAATCCCTTACATATTCTATCTACAAGCTCCTTGACTTTAGGAATAAACCCATTTTTATAAAAAGGATCAGATGCAAATCGATAAGCTGAGTGACCAGCAAACATTAATTCATTCTCTATTGATGAAATTCCATGACTTATTCTTTGAAGAGTTTTCTGGATGCAAAAAGATCTCGGATCTGCTTTTTTCCCGGTCGTTCCTTTCTCATTTTGGGCCCAATTACTAAATAAGCAGGACGACAGACACCCCATACAATCAATTTGATCTTTTAAAATTTGTCTAGCTTTTTTCAATGTCACCCAGATTAGAGTATCATCTGGTGTAGTTAAAGGTTTAGCGAAACCTTTCTTTATCCACTCTAATATTTTAGATTTATCAGAATGTTTGACATAATATGCCCTTTTTCTTGGTCCAATTTCTAGTCTCTCATTAAATTCATTTGTTTGTTCTCTTAGATAAGGTGTTTGTCTTACCGACCGATTTTCTAATTCTATTAAAAAATCATTTCTTAATGCTGAGGAGTAAAACCCAGTTGGACTAAATCTATGAAGACTCACATCTCCAGGCTTAATTGTTAAAAGCCTTTTTTTCCAATCATCGGGAATCGGACTTTCTTGAGTCAATAAAGGCCTAGTGCCGAATTGAAAACATATTGGTCCCAAATCTCTGTTATCAATCCAGTCTTCCCATTCGTCTAGTTTCCATACTCCACCTGCCATAATTATTGGGACATTCTCCAATTTAAATTCATTCATTAACTTTCGTAACTCAAGAACTCTAGGAAAGGGAGCTTGAGGTTCGAGTGGATTCTCACTGTTTGATAGCCCGTTGTGTCCACCTGCTAACCAAGGATCTTCATAAACAACACCTCCTAGGAATTCGCTAGTTTTTCTGTATGATCTTTTCCAAAGTGCATTGAATGCTCTAGCAGAGGAAACAATTGGATAATAATAAACCCCAAAGGAAGCTGAAATTTCCGATAGCTTGTATGGCATGCCTGCGCCGCAAGTTACTCCATCAATTAATCCCTTAGATTTCTCTAATGTTTGGGTCAGTATAGTTTCTGCAGCTCCCATTTCCCAAAGAATATTTACATGTAAAGCTGAATCCTTACCAGCAATATCTCTAGCAATTTTAGCTTGATCAATCGCTCCTTTTACTGAAAACTCAATTAATTCCTTATGTCTTCCTGTTCTTGTTTTTTCTTTGTATTCTTGAGGTATTAATTTGCCATTTTCATCATATGAATCAGCATTAACACCTGAAAAAGTTCCAACTCCGCCTGCTTTTGACCATGCACCTGAGCTTTGACCGCTGCTAACTGAAATGCCTTTTCCACCCTCAATTAGAGGTAAAACCTCTTTTCCCGACATTTTTAAAGTTTGTAGTGATTTCATAGTTTTATGTTTTAATATTAAGAATCAATAGCGTCTTTTAAGCTTAATTTAACTTTACCTCTATCATCAATTGCTATAACCTTTACCTTTACGATGTCGCCTTCATTAACTACGTCGGTTGTTTTTTCAACTCTCTCAGGTTTTAGTTGACTAATATGCACTAATCCGTCTCTTGATCCCATAAAATTAACAAATGCCCCAAAATCCATTGTTTTTACTACTTTTCCTTCGTAAATTTTACCCACCTCTGGCTCGATCACTATATCGTTTATCATACCAACAGCAATGTCCCCAGATTGTTTATTTTTGCAAGATATCATTATATTTCCATCATCATCTATTTCAACTTTGGCCTCAGATTTTTCGCAAATATCCCTTATAATTTTTCCACCTGAACCTATAACATCTCTTATTTTATCTTTTGATATCTTCATTTGTAGGATCTTTGGCGCGTTTTCATTAACATCTTTTTTCGGTTGTTTTATTACTTTTCCCATCTCAGATAAAATATGGAGTCTTGCTACTTTAGCTTGAGATAAAGCAACTTTCATAATTTCTTCAGAAATTCCTGTAATTTTGATATCCATTTGTAATGAAGTTACACCTTTATCACTTCCTGCAACTTTAAAGTCCATATCACCAAGATGATCTTCATCTCCCAAAATATCGGTCAAAATTGCATAATCATTATCTTCCATTATTAAGCCCATTGCAATTCCTGCAATAGGAGTTTTTATCGGAACTCCGGCATCCATTAAGGAGAGTGAGGTGCCACAAACTGTTGCCATTGAAGAAGAGCCATTTGACTCTGTTATTTCAGAAACAACCCTCACAGTGTACGGAAAGCTATCTGCTTCTGGCATCACTGGCTTAATTGCCCTCCATGCGAGTTTGCCATGTCCTATTTCTCTTCTACCAGTTGATCCTATTCTTCCTGCTTCTCCAACTGAAAAAGGAGGAAAATTATAATGCAACATAAACTTTGCAGTTATATCACCGTCTAAAGTGTCAAGTCTTTGCTCATCACCGCTTGAGCCAAGTGTTGTAATAACCATTGCCTGAGTTTCTCCTCTAGTAAAGAGCGCACTTCCATGAACATTTTCTAATATTGAAATTTTTGAGTCCAAATCCCTTACAGTTTCCAAATCCCTGCCATCAATTCTTTTTTTTGTTTTAAGTATTGATGATCTTACAATATTTTTTTCTATTTTTTTAAAAGAGTTTGAAACAATGTTTGCTTCAACTTCAAATCTCTCTTCATAATTTTGGAATACTGAATTTTTTAATTCGTCAAGAGAATTAGACCTCTTTGATTTTTCTTTGATAGAATAAATTTTACTTAATTTAGGTGTAATTTCTTTTTTTAACTCATCAAAAAATTCAGGAGTTTTTTCTTCCTCAATTAACCACGATTCCTTTGCAGATTCCTCTGCAAGACTAATTATACTTTCGATAACAGGTTGAAATTGATCGGAGCCAAACTTAACAGCTCCTAGCATTATTTCCTCAGAAAGTTGATTTGCCTCAGACTCAACCATTAAAACTCCATTTCTAGTTCCAGCCACAACTAAATCTAATTCGGTTTCCTTCATCTCGTCTACAGTTGGATTTAAAATATAATCACCATTGATGTATCCTACTCTTGCACAACCAATAGGGCCCAAAAAAGGTAACCCAGATATTGTTAACGCCGCTGAAGCACCAATCATGGCACAAATTGCTGGATCATTTTCCGAATCATAATTTAAAACTGTACATATCACCTGCGTTTCATTATTAAAATTATTATGGAACAGAGGGCGTAATGGCCTATCGATTAGTCTTGAGTTAAGTGTTTCAATCTCTGATGGACGGCCTTCCCTTTTAAAAAAGCCCCCTGGTATTTTTCCTGCTGCATATGCTTTTTCTACATAGTGAACAGATAACGGAAAAAAATCCTGTGATGAATCGCTTTTTTTAACTGCGCAAACTGTGCACAATACTGAGGTAGAACCTAATTTGGCCAATACAGCGCCATCAGCCTGTCTAGCTATATTTCCTGTTTCTAATTTTAGCTTCAAACCCTGCCAGTCTAGTTCTCTAGTTATTATCTTAAACATTTCTCTTACCTATTATTATGGAATCTATTTTTAATCAATGTCTCAAACCTAAAGATTTAATTAAATCTTTATACTTGTCCGCATTTTTATTTTTTAAATAAGATAAAAGTTTTTTTCTTCTACCTACAAGTTTCAAAAGACCTCTTCTAGTACTTTGATCTTTTTTATTCTCCTTGAGATGGTTGGTTAGGTTGTTGATTCTATCAGTCAAAACCGCGACTTGTATTGTGGTTGAACCCTTATCTTTTTCATTTTGCGAAAAATTTTTTATTATTTCTGATTTCCTATCTGCTGAAATCGACATATTTTTCTCCTTATCCTCCACTATTAAAATTTACATTCATAATTGTATTAGGGCAAAAATATCCATTATTCATGAATCCTGCAACAACTAATTGTTCTTTATATTTAGCAACTGCGAATTTGTTAAATGATTTTTTTTTATCGTTCCTTAATATTTTTATACCATTAATTATAAGCCTTGCCTCATTCTCATTTAAACTAAAAGAATCTACACCTTGAAAAATTTCATCAGTTGGTTTCAAAACCTTTACTAATTTGTCAATATGCATCATATGCTCCAAAGAATCCAGAGAAATTAGTTTTTTGTCTAAATTCCCTACTCCTACTCTTCGAAGCGCGGATAAATGCGCTAATGTTCCCATGGCTTTAGCTAAATCTTGCATCAAAGTTCTTATATAAGTTCCTGAGCTTACCTTAACATAAAATTCACTTTTTTTCTTGTTTTGAAAGTTCTTGAGTTTAAATTCAAAAATATCAACATTTCTTGACTTGATACTAAAATTCTTTCCCTTTCTGACTAAGTGGTATGCTCTTTCACCGTTAATTTTTATTGCTGAATATTTTGGAGGAATTTGTTTTATTTTTCCAATGAAAAATTTTAAGTTGGATTGGATCGTTTCTTTATCAGGAAAACATTTTTTTTCTTCAACAACTTTTCCTTCCTGATCTCCGGTAGACGTTTTAATACCCCAAACGACTGAACTGATGTATTCTTTATCTGATCTTTCAAGAAATTTAATAAATTTTGTTGTTTTACCCAAAGCAATGGGTAGAAACCCTGAAGCTAGAGGATCAAGTGTCCCAACATATCCAGCTTTACAACCAAAAAAAAGTTTTCTGACTCTTTGTAATGCACAGTTTGATGTGATTCCTTTTGGTTTGTCTAAAAATATCCAACCATTAATATTTTCTCTTAAGTTTTTTTGTTCAATCATAAATGATCAATTTAAATCTTGAGAAATTTTTGGATCGTTGAATAAATCTTCAATTTTTTGTGATTCTTTTTCCAAAGTATCAATTTTAAAAACAATCTTTGGCGTATAACGCATTGACAAATACGTACCAAGTTTTTTTTTAAAGACATAGGTTTCACCGTGCAAAACTTCAAGAAACTCCAATTCTCCAAGCTTTTTGTCTTTAAGCCAAATTGGTAAGACAAAGACGTATGCTGTTTTAAGATCTATTGAAACGTTCACCTCTGTTATGAGGATTTTAAATGGGGTATCAATATTTTCAAAGAAACAATTATTAGAAATTTCTGATAAGCTTCTTTTAAGATGTTCTGATATCTTTAATTGTCTTTGATGATTTTTTTTCTTAAGTCTTAACATCTCTCTAAGTGCCTTCGATTTGTTCTAAAGAATAAAATTCTAATGAATCATTTTCCTGAAATGAGCTAAAATTTAATAAACCAATACCGCATTCTTGACCTACCTTTACTTCTTTAACTTCATTTTTTTCTCTTCTTAAACTTGCAACTTCAGTGTTATGAATTATTTCTTCATTTCTTAGTACTTTAACTTTTGATTTATTTGTCACAAATCCGTTCAAAATTTCACACCCAGCGATATTATCTGATTTAGACAATTTAAAGATTTTCTTGACTACTGCTTTACCAATGAATGTTTCTTTGAATTCGGGCTCTAATTTGCCCCTCATCATTTTACTAATATCATCTATAACCTCATATATTAAAGAATAATTTTTAATATTAACGTTATCCCTTTTTGCTAAATTTCTTGCTTGCACATTTGTTTTAACGTTAAAGCCTAAAATTATTGATTTTGTAGCAATTGCCAAAGTTACGTCAGATTCGTTAATTTCTCCGACTCCAGCATGTAAAATTTTGATCTTTACTTCGGTAGATTCTAACTTAAATAAGCTCTGTTCAATAGCCTCTTTAGACCCATGAACATCAGCTTTAACAATAAGAGGAAATTCGGTTAAAACATCTGAACTTGCATCAGATATCATTTGATCAACTGTTCCTCTTTTAATCGAGGCATTATCTTTTACTCTTTTTAACCTATCTCTATATTGTGTTACCTCTCTTGCCCTAGATTCATTTTCTACAACTACAAACTCATCTCCAGCTTCTGGTGCGCCGGATAAACCTAGAACTTCAACTGGAAAACTAGGTAATGCTGTTTCAAGTCTAATTCCCTCGTCATTTGATAACGCTCTTACCTTTCCCCATTCTTTCCCAGCAATTACTACGTCTCCAACATTAAGCTTACCTTTTTGTACTAAAACTGAAATTACAGGTCCTCTTCCTTTTTCAATTTTTGATTCAATTACTACGCCTTCAGCTTTACTGTAATAATTAGCTTTGAGCTCTAAAATTTCAGACTGTAAAAATATTGCTTCGATAAGGTCTTCAATGCCAGTTTTGTTTTTAGCAGAAACTTTGACAAAGACATTGTCACCTCCCATTTTCTCACTAATAATTTGGTGAGCCATAAGATCTGCTTCTACTTTTTCAGGATTTGCATTTGGAAGATCTATTTTATTAACAGCAACTATTACGGGACATTTAGAAGCTTTGGCATGACTAATTGCCTCAACAGTTTGATCATTAACGCTATCATCTGCGGCTACAACTAGTATGATTACATCAGTTACATTTGAGCCTCTAGCTCTCATTTGACTAAAAGCTGCATGTCCAGGTGTATCTAGAAAAGTAATTTGTTTTCCATTAGCTTCAATCATGTATGCACCAATATGTTGTGTAATACCCCCAGCTTCAGTTTGGGTGACTTTTTTTTCTCTTATAGCATCTAGCAAAGAAGTTTTACCATGATCAACGTGGCCCATTACTGTTACTATTGGAGGTCTATTTTTTAAA